>OBJA01000139.1_pt1 | contig 73508 bp, 65 predicted proteins | sample 1519751 | NCBI WGS metagenome assembly OBJA01 (sample SAMEA3881238, study PRJEB22517) | soil metagenome | biome: lake sediment; feature: soda lake sediment; material: sediment, water from around vicinity | place: India | collected 2013-12-23 | depth 3 m | reverse complement strand
TAATTTGTACAAATAAAGCATATAAATTACATATTTAATTACCCCGATAAATTACAAGTTATCGCTCGACTTAATGCATAGACAAATTGGAATATATCGATCGATAAATGAATTTTATAAGTTATTATCTAGCTGGCTCCCATATATAATTTCCATCTACATTGTAAAAATAAAGCATCAATCTTTAAGTAATCATCAAAACCTTTAAATATTCTTTTAAGATTAACATCACCCTCTAATGGAATTAATATTTTTTCTTTGAATTTTTTTATATATTCAAGATATTCAACTTTATGTAATGGATACATAATAATTTTATGATTGCAGTGATTATATAATTGCAGAGAAATACTTGGAAAATCTCTTAACAAGTTATGAACATGGAAAATAGGTTCATATGTATTACTGTCTGAATAATGTTTAAGATATATCCCTACTAAGCATTGGTTTATAAACACCTAATGATGGAAATTCTTTCCTCCAGTCTTCTGTCACTATCATTTTATCTCTTTTTGTCATGATATCATCTCCATTTTTTAGTTTAACAAATATATTATATTTAAAATTAAAATTGTATTAGAGAGTTAAATTATCAAATTTAACGCTCAACAAATTTTTATTTTTTGATTTTCTTAAATAATCTAGCATACCAAAAGGTCATTCCAAGTTCATCAATATAAAAATGTAAAATACTTTTATAATTTTTTGTAGCAGTAGATAATGTTACATAATCAACTTCATCTTTGATAATAGCCTCTAACGTGTAAAAGAGTTTTTGGCCTACACCCTTGGATCTATGATTATTTATTACATACATTTCTTCAACTTCAAATGTTTTGCTATTTATTGGAATAGTTGCAAAATCCATTTCTATTTTATTAAATAAGCCAAATAAATAACCAATAGGAACATTGCTTTCATATGCAATTAAGATTGTTCTTCCTTCTAAATCACATATTTCGTTAGCTTTATACCCATAACAACTATTTTCTGCTTCCCATGCTGTTGAAAATGAGATTAATATATTTTTAATTTCTTCTGTTAATGATACTTGTTTGATTTCCATAAAACACCTCGTTAAATTAGAAGTTAACTTTCTATTTTATTAGCTATAGTTTTTCTCTAACTTCAATCCAATATAATTGCAATCTCTAAGTTAATTTAGCATCTTTTTATAAAGATAACGAAGGATTGAGAATACAAAGAAAAGTATAACAATAATTATAATAATTAGAATAACTATGTATTTCAAAATTGAACCAAATATTAAAGACATAATACCTCTATAATCATTGTATGAACTATTTGAATATACAATTTCTAAGGTTGTAGCTCCATCAATTGACCATTTATAATTTGAACTTTCTTGAACGTGAGACTCAGTAGAAGAAATCAATTTTTCATCAATCTGAATGTTGACAAATAAATCTCCAAATTCGTGTATCTTCGAAGCAGGATTAGCTACGACCACTAGAGTCATATCCTGTTTATAGCAGTGAACAGGTATCGGTAGTAGTATCTCAACTTGCATTTGTGGTTTGTAAAAGTCAATGTCGAACTCTAATGACATTTCATAGTATTTATGGTTAATATCATTCAAAATCTTTCTTGAATTAAAAGCATGATAATTCTTTGATTCATTACATAATTTATCAATAATATAATAGAAAAACATTTTTTGTTGATCTAAAAAATTTCTATCTTCAAATGTGTGTATATCTAAATATTCAGACAGTTTCATCGGTATTTTGGTTATCTCAGGATTTTCTAGTCTTACGTCATAACTAATGTAAAGGCCGTTGTATGATTCAACTTCAATAGATTCTGGTTCGATTAAAAGATTAGAACTTGAAAAAAATACAATTTCTTCTTCGCCTTTTAATGTTCCCGCATAGGAACTTAAATTGTTTCCATCTTCATTAGAAATATTGATATTCATAAAAACGGTATCAACAGGTACATTCTTAAAATTAAGTCTTGTTTCAACTAAGAAATTTTCCCCTTTAGTCTTGGGAGCTTTTACTGTATATTGATATCCTACTACATCGTGAATAAGCTCATAATTTGAAAGCATTTTTTCTCTATATTGTGTAATGAAATTTTGTTCTACCATTCTTGTAAAAGAATCATAGAAATAATTATATTGTGGCGAAATGTTTAAGATGGGTTTTATCTCTACTCCATCTGCCAAAATCTGAACTCCATGGTCTAAATATTCTAGTTTATTTAAAACCGGTAGTGAAAATCTGACTGATGCATTACTCCCACTATAGGTTAAATCGTAAGTCATTTTAAGATTTGCGCTTTTTTCAATACTTTTATCAATATTAATTCCATGTAAACCATAAAAATCCAAATCAAATATCACTTGATTAACAGTAACTTGTTCATCATAAATCGGAATAATTCCTGCAATTATCGTCTCTTCCACAAACGAAGCGCGAATAGGCGCAGTTGCTTCGACTAATAACGTGCTTATAAAAATAATATAGATAGATATTATAATAGAAATAAATTTGATTATTCTTTTCATTACTTTCCTCCCTACAAATCGCATGACAAATGATTATATGTGAAGCGACTTCTTTATACTACTTCTATTTTCCAAGAAGTTTTTTTATAATAAAAATATTTCCTTGTCAACATTTTGGCAAGAATCTATATCATTATCAACCCAATATATAAAAACGTTATCAAAAAATATGAGCTGCGAAAATTTCACTCATTTTCCCGTATTCTTCTTCACATTTAACTAAATATCTCTAAAATATTTTAGGAAAATGTTTTAATAATTCATATTTTCCTTAAAATTCAAGTGCTTTTTTAAACAATATATTATGAATTGTTGGATATGTCAGTTTTTCAGGTAAACAATCAAATAATTTTACTTCCTCTATTTCTGAATCAGGCAAATCACCAAGTTCAATTATTTCAGAATAAAACAACAATCCATAAGATTGAATCCCATCTATATTGACAGAAGAGATACTAATTGGAGTTAAACTATACTTTTTTGCTCCTGTTTCTTCAAACAATTCTCTTGATGCAGCGTCATTAATGCTTTCACCACTTTTACGAGTTCCTCCAGGAAGTTCCCATGTTTCTTCATCTTTTCCGCGAACGAATATCCACTTCCCTTGATAACGCGCGACAATTATGGCACACAAAAACTCATTATCTGACATAGGACATAATTCCATTAGGTTTACACTTATCATATTTATTTTTTTCCTTTTTTTGTACATTTTAATGTAGAAATGAATTTGTTTTAATGAAAGCATGATTAAAGGGTAATAATTTCAAATATTAACGATATTCACTTTAAAAAAGTCATTTATCTTCATATACGGTCTTGTTAAATTATATTAATAGTCAATTTCATTTTTAGTTCATTGTTTTCCATTTTATCATTACAGATAGCTACTTCCATATTATATGTTTCAAATCCCAACTTTTTATAAAAGTTTATTGCTTTTGTATTATCTTCGTTGACATTTAAAAATATTGTTGTTACATTTGACTTTTTGCAATCATCAATAAAATCATACATAACTTGAGTTCCATAACCCATGTGGTTGTATTCTTTTTTAAAAACGATAATAATTAACGTTCTTGTCTTATCTTCATCTATATATGCAAACCATCCTATTGGTTTATTCCCTTCAATCATAACAATATAATGCTTCCATAACTCATGTTTCAAGAATGTTTTTATTCTCTTTCTCCAATTTTCCGGATTTTTCTCATGGTCATAAAAGATTTTATAATATTCTTCATTATCAGCAAAAATTGAACATAAAAAATCTGCATCAGCTTCTTCTAATGGTCTTAAATGCATATACTTCTCCTTTTTTATATTGATTAAATCATTTACCCGTTAGTTATACAAAACTCTAGTTCTAATTTTTTTTAAAAAAATTTTAAAAAATAAGTATTTAATTTGATATTATTAAAAAAATTCTTCTTAATTATATAACAAGCACGTTTTTTTAAAACAAGCATGTTTTAATAAGCATAAATATCGAAGTCATATCATTAATTTATTTTTTTTGTTGCCATCCTGCATAAAGTCTAAACTCATCACCGTTTTCAATTTCGATCGCAATATCAAAATTCCATATATTGGAGCAATTAGCTTCAGTAAACCAACCTGTAAACTCGAAGCCTTCGCGCACTGGGCTTGGTGGTTGCGAGATTTTATTTCCTGCTTCTAAATTATCAAGTCTATAATATCCACCATTTATATCCATAGAATAATTATTTAAGAACGCAATATTTGCTGGGAATATTTTCTCTCCATACCATGGGTTAGTTGTACCTGACTGCTGAAGATCTTCCAATGCTTTTTCGTACAAAGATTTATAAATATAAATTTTTCCGTGAACTGAATCTAAATTAAGGTTGTAAACTACTGAACAAAGCATAACATCCCAATCAAGAAAAACTCCATTGTCAATACTAATGATGTTATCATGAATATACATCTTTTTTAAGTTCGAACTTGTAATTGGATAGGGCTGATTTCCGGCCATTAATCCTTTTATTATAGGATACCCTATATACCAAACCTCTTTACCGTCAATCGTTCGAGGAATATCAATAGATTCCTGTTCTTGTCCCAACTCTGTCAAACGAATAATTGCCACTGCTTGATCAGTTTTGTTTTTTGGCCAATGACCTGTTTTACCGACAATCACATACTCAAAAAAACCACTCTCATAAATCCTATGGGTTGTTTTCGAGCATCCTGATAAAGTTAATATTAAAAATACCATCATTAATAAAAGAACTAAATTTAAACCCTTTTTAACCATAATAAAGCCCTCCAGCATATACTATTTCGATGTTTATGAGTTCAATTTTTCTAATTTTATAGAAAATAATTAATCTAAATTAGATTTAATAGAACTAATTATTTAAATCTTCCGATCTGTTCATCTTGAGATATTTCTCCTTTTACTGATCCTTGAAAATTACAATTGTATATATTATGATTTTTCATCATTGTTCCAACTATGCCACCAGCACTTACATGACCTATTATTGTTGCTTTTACATTACAATTAGAGATTAAACCCTGTTTTTCATTAGTCCCTGAAAAGCCTGCGATTCCGCCAGCTCCAACTTCATTATTTCTTGCCCATGTTGTATCGTTGATTGTTTTAATTGTTCCTTCAAAAGAACAATCCAAAATATACCCCCAACTATTAGATCCAATAATTCCGCCACTAAAATATTGAGCAAGAATTGTTCCAGAAACATGACAATTTCTAATGACACTATTAAGCATAGAAGAAGCTATTCCTCCTGCAGATCCATTAAGATAAGTATTATCGAAATCACATACATCAATATCTACATTGTCTAAAATAATACCATCTATATATGCATTTGTTATTGAAAAAAATAAACCAGCTTTACAAAACTTATAATTACCATTTAATAATATGGAATCAGCAGCTCTGATTGTTAAATTTTTGATTTTATAACCTTCAGGATTAACAAAAATTCCTGAAAATTCTCGTTCCGATCCGGTAACACCAATGGGTTTCCAAGACCCATAATTTGCTAAGTCTATATCGCTTTTTAAAATATAATGACCAGACATATTGTTTTTTATCTTTGCTAAGTCTTCTGCAGTTTTTACTTCAATCATGTCTTCTGGATTAATAACATATACATTTGCAACTTTTACAACATATTTTGTTTGTTTTGATTTATCGTACAGTACTCCACTAATAACAAGTTTCCCTGTTTTCTTACCAATGATTTTATTTCTTTTAATAGAGGCAACTTCATCATTAGAACTGCTTAATTCGTATTTTGAGATATTAATTCCTGAAGAAGCAAATTGTTGTTTAATATCTAACTCGAACTCTTCATTTGAATTGATAAAAACATTCTCAACTTGATAATTATCTACTGCATTAGAAACATTTGGATAATTATTACAAGAGATTAAAAAGATGGATGAAACTAAAATAAAAAAAATTACATAGGCTTTTTTTCTCATAGTACACCTTTCAGAGTAAATATTTATATATTTCTTTATTTTATCAACTAATTATAATTTTAGATTCTTTTTTTTAGAACTAATGACATCTATATCTATCGTCTTATTTGCTTTTTTTATATATGGATAGATTTGGTTGTTTAATATATAACAATTTAATTATACTAAAAATAGATAATATTTGGAGGTATAATTTTGTATCAATTTGAATTTAAAAAAAATGAAAACGGATATGATATAGTTATTTATTTAAGTCAAGACACTGAATTTGCTGAAGATTTTAAATCAAATGATAAAAGAATATTTAGTAATCAGTTTCAATCATTTTATAGACAAATAAAAAAATCTTATCCTAATGTATTATTTAAATCTGTTAAGGTAGTTTTAGGAGGTTTAATATTAGCAACAATTCCAATTAGCACAATTGATGTCCAAGCACAAACGGTTGAGAGTAGTCAGCAAGTAACTCAACAAACATATACGACAAAATCTGGAGATAGTTTATGGTCAATCGCCAATCATTTTAATGTATCTGTTAATGATTTAAAACTAGCTAATGAACTAAGTTCTGATACGATTCCAATAGGAAAGCAGTTAATAATTCCAACTAAAAATTTATCAACCTTTAATATGTTAATAAATTACACTGTCCAACCAAATGATAGTTTGTGGTTGATTGCAAATCGCTTTAAGGTAACAGTTGAAGATATTCGTAGTGTTAATAACTTAAAAAGTGATGTCTTGCAAATTGGAACTGTTCTAAAGATCCCACAAACGGTTACAACAACACCTGAGGTAAGCCAAACAATGAACTATACTGTTCAACCAAATGATAGTTTATGGTTGATTGCAAATCGCTTTAGGGTAACAGTTGAAGATATTCGTAGTGTTAATAACTTAAAAAGTGATGTCTTGCAAATTGGAACTGTACTAAAGGTCCCTCATACCGCTACCACAACTCCAGAAGTAAGCAAAACGATGAACTATATTGTTCAACCAAATGATAGTTTGTGGTCAATTGCAAATCGCTTTAAGGTAACAGTTGATGAAATTCGAAGTGCTAACAACTTAAAAAGTGATGTCTTACAAATTGGAACTGTTCTAAAGATTCCGCAAACCGTTACCACAACTCCTGAAGCAAGCCAAACGATGAACTATACTGTCCAACCAAATGATAGTTTATGGTTAATCGCTAATCGTTTTAAGGTCACAGTTGATGAAATTCGTAGTGCTAACAACTTAAAAAGTGATGTCTTACAAATTGGAACTGTTCTAAAGATCCCGCAAACTGTTACCACAACTCCTGAAGTAAGCCAAACTATTAACTACACTGTCCAACCAAATGATAGTTTATGGATTATTGCGAATCGCTTTAATGTTTCAGTTGAACAAATTAGAACTGCAAATAATTTAAAAAGTGATTTATTATCAATCGGACAAACATTAATTATTCCTCAAACGAATCGGATATATAATGAAGAAACTAGAGATATTCTTTATCGAGTAAAAACTGGTGACACTATAGAAAGTATTGCTAGTTCATTTAAAATTACTCCTCAGCGAATCATGGAAGCTAATAATTTATCTTCTCGAAGCATCATTAATAATCAAGCTCTAATTATACCTCTTTCAAACTACAATTTTGACTCAACAATCAAACCAACTACCTATATCGTGCAATCTGGTGATGATTTATGGAAAATCTCCAAACGTTTCGCAGTATCAATTGATAGCATCAGGCAAGCAAGCAATTTAAGGAGTGATAATCTTTCAATTGGTCAAAAGTTGATAATTCCTACTACAATTGTAAGTACAGATTATAATCGAACTACCTTAGAATGGTTAGTTGAAGCTCAATACAATATGACACCACCATCCGTGTTTCATGATGTAACGGTCCGTAATACTGAATATTGGGCTAAAGCCACTAAAGAACAGATTTATTATTATAGCAATCCAGTCAATTTTGTTGATGATGACATTCAAAAATATCAATTTTTAGTCTTAAATTATCATCCTCAAATTCAAAATACCCAGTTAAACAACTTTCTAAAAAACAAAGGTGTGTTTGATGGACATGGTGCAACATTTAATCGCGCTGCTTCCATGTATAATGTCAGCCAAATATATCTAGCTTCCCATGCTATGCTCGAAACAGGCAACGGTACTACTGCTTTAGCAAGAGGAATATTAGTAAGGGAAGTAGATGGAAAACCAGTAACTCCTAGAGTTGTCTATAATATGTATGGTATTAATGCGTTTGATATTAACCCGAATAAACATGGAGCCGAGTTTGCTTATAAACAACAATGGTTCACTGTTGAAGATGCAATTATTGGTGGAGCCAAATGGATTTCAGATAATTATATTAATCATCCAACTCATCAACAAAATACTCTTTACAAAATGAGATGGAACCCGAGTTCACCCGGTGTTCATCAATATTCAACTGATGTTGCTTGGGCTTACCATCAAACATTTAATATTTATAGCGTTCTATCATTATATCAAAATATTGAATATCAATTTGATATTCCGACATTTAATCAATATAATAGAATTTAACAAAAATCTCATCTCTATTATTAAATTAATATACACGTCTTTTATAATAACTGTGGTTTTTTGATATTTTCATTAATATTAATGAGCTAATTAGAAAAAACATAAGGATACTCATAGTAATCGAAAACGTTCGAATAAAGCTTTCTTTCTTGGCCTTCGATTCGCTAACTAAATTTTTGACTCCAGTTTCAAAATCTAAATATGATTTTTCTCCTGAAATTGATACAATTGGATAACCATCTCCAAAATATAGAGGTGTTGTCCTAACCATGATATAATCTCCTGGTTTTAAATCCTCATTAAATTGATTATAAATTGCAATTTTTGAATTAGCTTCATTAATTTTAAAATATGTCTTTAAATACATGTTTGGAGAATAAAAATCCAAAATAAGATATATTTCTTTACTATCTTCAGAGTAGTGAATTTTAACAATTTGGGCGTTAACCTGTTCATAATAATTATAGTTTGCATAATATCTAACTTCTCCTTTTGGTAATCCAAAAATGAAAACAGTAGAATTAACATAGTACATAATTAACGTAAAAACAATAAAAAAACCTTTTAAAAGTTTCATACGACCTCCAAAAAAATATCGTATCATTCAAAGTGTTATTTTTTATACACCAAAAGTATACCATTTATTGGTTATTTATTCAATTAAATACAGAAGAAAATTTTTAATCTATGCAAGTGAACTTAAAAAAGTGGTTTTAAAGATAACCACTTTTTACTTTTGTTTAATAAGATATCGTAATAGCCTATAAACTCTTTCGTGTTTTCCATATTTAAAAAACTTTTACAATGAATTTCTCTTTATAATTTTCTAAAAACAATTATTCGATCCTTTGGTCCATTTTTAATTCTTTCATATTCGTCAATTAAGACAACAGAAAATCCATCAAATTTTTTTATCCATTCTTCCGAACTATAATTTACTGCCCTAAGAATTCCATTTAATGTATAAGAATTTTCACCTATTTTCTCCATTTTCAACTTTTCAATTAATTCTTCAGTTAAGAAAAAATTAAGTTTTAAAATGAAAAGACCATTTGATGCTAATATTCTTTTTATCTGATTGATAATATCATTAGTTATTTCTTCCGGTATTACATCTAAAACATTCGACGAGATAATACCATCATATGAATTATCAGCAAGACTTTCAAGAAATGAATTATCAGCAACTACAAAATCAATTCCCTCAATGTTAGCTATTTCACATGTTTTTAACGCTGAATTGATTGCATTTGTTGAGGTATCTATTCCTAAACCATAATTCATTTTTTTACCCAAAAGCTTAGTCATAAATAAGCAATAACCTAAACCAGTTCCTATATCTAATATTTTATTGGCATTATCACCTAGATATTTAAGAACTTCATCTAATTTATTTTCTACTTTTAGTTCGGATATGAAATTAATTGGTTCTGCATGATTAAAATAATCATCCCAAAATTTTTGGAGATCGTGATTTATTTCATTAATATCCATATATTACTCTTAAACCTTTCTTTAAAAATTATTTTATTAAATAATTTGAAACAAATGTTTGAATTAATAATTTTAAATTATCGTCTAATTTTACTTCGTACTGATTGCCAATAACTGGTTCATTAAACAAGCTAACATAATGAACACAACTTGCAAGATATGATCCTGCTAATGAAGCATGGTTATCATCAGCATATAGATTAATCTCTGGATAAGCTAACGAAAAAGCATAGAAAATTTCTCCAACGGGATTGATACGACACTTTATTTCATCTGCAACATCATCATAAGCATTTGTAATTAAATCCTGCATTTCTCTTCTGCTCAAATTTAGATTGTTTAACATCACACTATTATCCTTATAAGCCCAAGTCTGATATAGAATAGTTTCCGTTCCATAAGCATCTGCTATCGCTTTTAATTGACTAGCATAATCAAGAAAAGATGGAAAATTTGTGAAATTGGTTTTGCTGTTTTCTTGGAGAATCATATAATGATAATGTTTGCTTGCCAATTGGCTTGTAATTGAATAACGATATGTATTAAGGATAGATTCTAAAGTCGCTCCTCCAGGTGTAAAACATTCATAACGGATCTCAATATCATTAATTCTGGCCATTCTTTGAATAATCATCGGAATATTATTGACATATGTAAGGCTGTTACCAAGATATAAAATATTAATTACTTCCACATTTTCATCATATTTTACATTTAAATCCACAACTTTAAAAACTGTACTTTTGTGTGTGCTGCGAACGATAACTTTAATTTTCCCTTCTTCGTGAAAGGTTATTTCACCGGTATCTTTGTTTATTGTCGCTTTATCTCCTCCTACTTCCCAGATAAAATCCTGATAGGAGTAATACGGATATGCAAGAGCCTCTAATTGATATGAGCTTTTGCCAACAATATATTCATCTAAAACATTGATAAAATCTATTTTTGTTGGAATAAGGGTGTTAACAACTTGGATTTCAATTGATGAATACCCTTCGTAAAGTGAGTTAACTTCAATTATAACTTGACCTAAAGCAAGTCCAGTCACTTTTCCATCTATGACAGTTGCAATTTCTTCATCACTACTTGTAAAGGTAAATTGATCACCAATATTAGTACTTAATACTTCAAGGTCAATAGTTTCTCCGATAAGAATTGCTTCTTTTCCGATAATAGTTAAGATTGATTTATCTATTACTTTTATTTGATGTGATGCTAAAATTTTATTTTTTCTTATAACATTAATGCTAACTTCTCCGATACTGATTCCAACCACTTCACCATTACTAACTGTTGCAATATCAGGATTACTGCTTTGCCATTCATATAAATCGCTTAACTCTCCGATTATTGATAAAGTAATACAATCATTTACAAATATTTGGCATTCTCCTACAATATCAATTTCTTCATCGATAATCTCATCGTTTTTACAACCTAATAAGATAAAAATCAAAACAAAAACAAAAAAAATTTTTAATCCGCTTTCGATACTCATTTTTTTCTCCCCTTCCTAAATAAAATATTTATTTTAAATGAATTTTTTGAATATGGCTTAAATAGTCCATGACATTAATATCATCTTGAAGAGGATATTCAAACCCTAAATGCTCTGCCAGTTCTAACCCACATTTTCGAAAAAGTTTCCCCGAAGCAAATACGGAATCCCAAATATCTGAATAATTGCTATTTGGATATGATTTTTCAACTTCTTGATATAATTCAATTGGTAAATATCTTTTAATCCATTTTCCAAACTTTCCAACATTAACTTTCCAATCATATTTATAACCAATATACCATTTAATCATTTGTATATAAACCGGTTTTACAACTTCATCGAACATTCCTTTTACATATGGTAATTCTTCACGAATTAAACCCTTACCGACATTAGTCAGACACCACCAAAATTCATTAACAACAAAGTTAAATAACTCTTTTGATGGTTTTTTTACCCAATATAAATTATCGTTTGGTTGCGGTAAAAGGGGAATAATCTGATCTTTATCGACTAAAATCTGACATAAACTATCTTCAAGTACTTCTTTAAAATTTTCTAAAGTAAGAAAACCGAAGTCAATTCGAAAACCTTCTTTAAAAAGGATTAGAAATGTTAGATTTTTTGTGCTTTCTCCTAAGAATATCTTCTCTCCAGGTGAAGGATTAACTTGTCTAATTAAAACGGATCCAAAAAAATCAATCCAGCTTTGGTCTTTTAAAAATATCTCCGGGTCTCTAACCAATAAACATACATCAAAATCTTGAAAATCATCTTTAGGGGCATTTGGGTTTGCTCTTGATCCAATTAAAATTGATGCTCTCACATCATCACGTTTGCTAACAAAATCAATAATACGATTTATAACATCAGTTTCGTTATAATAATAGTCTATTTTAATCATCTCCTTGTATTAATTTAAATTCATAATGTAAATTATAACATATTTTATATGAATTGAAAATAAAAAATCCCACAATTTATTTCTTCGTAGTGGGATTTATTTTAATCAAGATATTAAAAATTTTTTTACAATTATTTGATATTATATTTTTTCACAATATTAATATATAATGAATTATTGGTAACAGATTTAGGTAATCTTATCTGATCTTCGCTGATTACCAATTGCAGCAAATTTTCATGGTTGTGAAGATATTTAGTAAATTCTTTTAAGAGTTTATTTTCCTTTGCAATCAAAGAAACTTGTTTTACCGATTCATAGTGCTTTTCACAGTACTTAATGATACGAATATCATCCAAATGTAATAGATCATGTGAACGAGAAGTAATTCGTCCCCAAAAATGCATCGTCATTAACAAAAATGATTCAAAATCTTTTTCAACTATCATACTTGACAAATAGTCGCCTACTTTATCAATTTTTAATTTCTTTTCTTCGATAGTTAACTCTTTATCATAAATTATTGACTTTGCAAGTTTATCTGCCATAAAGGTAGATAATTCATATAAGTTAAATACTAATTGATGATAGTATTCATCAGTATCTTTTGCAAATAATTGCTCTTTTCTTTGAGCTGACGAATGATAAAAAGAAGGAAATTGCTCTAAAAGATTTAAAGCTTGCTCCGTTTTTCCTAGTGCATGAAAAATCTTTGCTTTTAATGTAAGAGCATCAAGACGTATTCTTTCATCTAAACAGCCCTGTAAGATAATATCGCAGATTTGTTCTAATTCTTCCGCGTTTTCTTTTAAAATCATTGAATCATTATCTGCAAGTCCACCGGCAATATCAAACATATAAGCTTGTAACACCCGATAATTATGAGGATATTTCTTTCGAGCATTTTTTATAACCAAACTTGCATTTTGATATTTCATTTGATTTTGCAATGAACGGTAGTCATTTAAAACTTCCTCTATTTCACATTCAATTTTTGTTTCATCATAACCCATTAGTTCATCAATACTTACATTAAAGAAATGAGCTAAAGGAAATAGTAAAGTAATATCTGGATTGGTTTCACCTGTTTCCCATTTACTAACCGCTGCGCAAGAAACATTAAAAATTTCAGCAAGTTGCTCTTGGGTGATATTTTTGCTTTTGCGCATTCTTTTGATGTTTTCTCCAATTTTTATTTCCATTTAAAAATCTCCTAACCTTGTCTTTTTGTAAGCGGATCCAACTTACACAAGTATTATATGATAATAATTATTAAAATACTAGCGAGTTGTAGTTGAAATAGATTTAACTTTTAGTTAAAATAGTTAACTTATGATATTTTTTTAAAATAATAATATTTAGACAACATCACTTAAAAAGATTTATTTTCTAAAGTAAATATTATCATTTCCATAATAAAGACTATATAAATTCGGGCGTTTTACAATCATATCGATAAATGCTAACAGCCCTAAGATAGCAGGTTTTCTATTCAATGAATATGTTTTTATAAGGTTATCATCTAATTCTATTTCTGTTGTTTTAATTAAATTTAATATTTTTAATTCCTCAATAATTTCTTCTGCCCGCTTATGGTTAATTGAAAACTCTTTTTCAAGTAAATTCGGAGTAAAACCTTTGTTAATTCGAGAATTTAAAAATATTAGAACATTAAATGTATCACTATTACTTAAAATCTTAAAGGCTTGAATGCATAAATCTTTACTATTCAATAGATAGTTATAATCATTTTCAGGTTTTGGCGCAACAAAAAAGAAAGATTCATCTTTTGCAATTCTCATCATTGCCACTCCTTCTTTTTGTGAAACCTCCATATGACTTACTTCATGTCTTTCAGTTATTTCCTTAAGTGATTTTAAATCCTCATGAGATGAACTAGGAATATTATTTACTATTTTCCAACATAATTCCATTAAAGTCAGAAACTTTTCTTTTTGAGTAGGGATATTAACTATATACTTTACTAAATTATCTTCTATGTTACCTATGTCAAAAGAAGGCATATCAAATAAAGAATCAATTGTTACATTAAAAAAGTTTGCTATTAATGGCAGCAATTCAATATCAGGAAGCCCACCATTTTCCCATTTTGATACTGCTTGTGTTGAAATACCAACAGCTTTTGCTAGATCTTCTTGAGTAACATTACTTACACCTCTTAACTCTTTAATCTTTAAACCAATATTCATATTTATATTTTAATCCTTTCATAAGAATTGTAGCTACGAGATAATTATAACACAACTATTAGTTGATAACAATGGATGGAAAATTGAGTTATATCAACCATTGGTTGAAAAAATAATAAAAACAAAGGTTGATACGTAGTCAACCTTTGTTTTTGTTTTAACCATGCTTTTATTGATTATTTACTGTAATGAATATCTTTATGTTTCTTTATCTACTCTGTTGCATTTTCTAAGAGTGTAATTGATTTTTTATCACAATTTAATTCAGCCTTAATCCCATATGGTATTATTCCCATCGGCATCGCATGACCAAAATTTACATTGTAGAAGATCGGAAGATTAGTTAACTTTTCCTCGTTTGAGACAACTTGCACTAGAACCTGCTTATATTCTTCAAAAAATATTTCTCCCTGTGGTTTGCCTACAATTATCCCCTTTAGAACTTTTAAAATACCTTGTGCTGCAAGATTTCGCATCGTCAACTTAACAAAATCCGGTGCGGGCTTATCTTCGCTTGTTTCGATAAAGAGAATGGCATTCTTCCATTCGCTGATTGATGGCCATATTTCTGTGCCAATGCACATCATAAAAACATCCAAACAACCACCCAGTAAGTGTCCTTCAACTTTCCCTTTTCCTTGTAAAATTTCATAACCACGTAGATCTGGTTTTAGTTTTTTAGCTATGTGCGCATTCTCTTCTTTCCATGGGATAAAGTCATCAGACCAAACTGGACAAGACTGTATTTCATAACCTGTCGTATCATTGAATAATACATTTCTAACTGCTGATGATGTATATTCGAACATAGAAACATATTCTCCAAATTCACACATAATAGATGGTCCATAAAAAGATACAAGTCCTGCTTTATACATCATAAAATGATTGATTGTACTGTCTGAGTAACCCATAAAAACTTTAGGATTATTCTTGATGATATTAAAATCAATGTAAGGAAGTATTCGAATTGTATCATCACCACCTATGGCACAAAAAACAGCAGAAACAGTGTTATCATTAAACGCATCCATTAGATCCTTCGCTCTAAATTCTGGATGATTTGCAACAAATTCGCTTCCTTTAAGTGCATTGGGCATAGTAATAACTTCAAGATTAAATTCTTTTTCAAGTCTTTCCTTAGCTATGTAGTATTTATGAATAAAACCATCATCACCTAAACCACCACATGATAAGCTGACTATGGCAACTCTATCTCCTGGTTTTAGTCTTTTAGGTTTAATCATAATCCCACCTCCTAGAGTGTTAATGTAACTTTATGGTTTCTTGTTAAGATATTATATCATTTTCTTATACCTTAAGCAATTTTTAAATGATATTAGTAACTGATTACATCCTACAAAAAAGCCGTAAGATAATCTTATCATTATGACTTAAATTTTTATATCATTTATTTTTATCTATATTTAAGAAACGCAAATCTTCTAGTCACTTATAATAAATCGTATTTATTTATTATGAACTCTTTCAAGTAAAACTTAACACTTACTCTTTAATATTTAAAGCTAATTTATCAAGAATATCTTGATATCTTTTTTCTTCTTTGATATTGTTGAAATTTTTTGAGCTCATTAAATATTCATACATACTTACAAACATTGATCTATTATAAATTGATTGTGGGCTAGGGTTTAATCCTTTAAATAATAACGAACTGTAAATATCATTTTCACTATAAGAGTGGAATTTTTCTACAAACTCATAGGCCTTTTCTAAATAATCTAAGCCATTTTCTTTATCGTTTTTCATTAAATATAAAACAGCAATGGTTTCATAATAATAATAAATTTTTGCACTTGCAATAAAATAATCTTCATCTTCAAATATAATTTTATATAATTCAATTAGTTTTTTTATTATTTTAATTCTATCGTCAATTGATAAAGGGCTTTCTCCAATATATTGTTTAATACACCAAACATCAGCAAATTTTTCTAATGTTGTTTCTATAATACTTAAATATCCGTTAATAACTAACCCTATGTATAAATTCTTATCACTACCAGATTTTAAATTATTTTTTATTATAATATGTTCTTTTGATTGGAAGCATGTTGGTAATTGATTAGCCAATTTTAATGCTTGTTCTTTATTACCCTTTTTACTATAACAGAAAATTAAATATTCTAAGGCTTGATTTCTTCTTACAATATTTGTATCTTTTTCAAGTATTTTTTCACTTAATTCTATTAGTTCATCATATATACCCAGATGCCATAAACCATATCCTAAAAGGACCATTATTTGATAATTGTTGGGATATTCTTTTAAAACTTTCTTTGCAAGTTTGATTCCATCATCGAGTTTCCATTCTTGATATAACTGGTTAATCTCTTCCTCATGTGCATTTATTTTTTCTTTAATTTTTGAAATATCTACACCCAATAATTCATCAGTGGTTACTTCAAAATAATTTGCAATTATCGGAAGCATACTAATATCAGGCATTGCAGAATTAGTTTCCCATTTACTGATTGTTTGAAAAGACACACCCAAAATTTCAGATAACTCTTCTTGAGTTAAATCTCTCTCTTTTCTTAATAGTTTTATTTTGTTTCCAAAATCATTCATTTTAAACCTCTTTATTCTAATTGTAATGGCCAATTACAATACTATTATATCAAATATAATTTAAAAATCCTTATAATGTTTAGAGAAATATTTTCAACTAATATTAGAAAATTCTAACATACAAATAAGCGGTGAATTGATATATTATACTTTCAAAAAATAAACAGTTATGATAAACTAAATATATTTCAAACAAAGGAAAAGATATAAATGAAATTGATTTTTATTATTCACGCTACATCCTGGTGCGATAAAGATTCCATAGCTAAAGATGGGATCATAGAAATATTAGCAAACGAAAAATTTCATCATGTTATTGAAGTTATTCATTCAAGAGATGATATATATGAAAAAAGATATTTGTTACATGATGGAATTATCTTTAAACACCAAGAAATAAGCCCAGTTAATTTTTTTAAAAATAAATTATTTAAAGATATATTCCCTTTAGCTGATGAAGTTACTATTGTTGGTGGGACATTTAATAAAACAGGTGGCGGATGTTTTAATGTTGCATTTGACTATCTGATAAATTATTATTCAAAAAAAAATAAACAGGTTAAAATAAACATATTATCAAATTGTCTTTACAATTCAGACCATCAGGACTTCTCTGATAAGTTTATATTTGAACAGTACTTAAAAGATTTAGTTTGGAAATTATGCAAATCTAGTATAGGGTTTAACCTAATTTATAATGATATTAAGATTATTAATAATGATGCTTTAATTACAATTGAAGTAAAGTGAAATATGTTTATACAACAATCTAGATTTAAATGCTTCAAGATGCAAAAGTTTGACACTGTCATTCTTACAGTATTATTTATTCTTTCAAGCGTTAATCATAGTTTTATATTATCAAACAAAAAAAGTCGCACCTTTACATATTAAGTAAAGTTACGGCTTTTTATCAATTTATCTATCTTCGCTCTAAAAGGGCAACAGCTTCAACATGAGGAGTGTTTCCAAATAAATCAACAGGTTGAATATATTTTAAATTATAATTTTTTTGTAAATGATTAATATTTTTTGCTAAAGTAGCTGGATTACATGAAACATAAATAATTTTTCTAATTTTTGCTTTATGTAATGCATTTAATAACTTTAATTCCATTCCCTTACGAGGAGGATCGACAATTAACAAATCAGGAATAAAACCCTCATCAGAAAATTGATATAAATGCGGTAAAATTTCTCCAAAGTAAAATTTTGCATTTTCAATATGATTCATTTGTGCAAATTCCCGGGCATTATCAATATTTTCTCGGTTATTGTCGATGCCACGAACTTCTTTAACTTTGTTTGCTAAATATAATCCAATACTGCCAATTCCACAATATAAATCTATTACTTTTTCAAATCCTTTAAAATTTGCCGCCCTAATCACTTCATTGTATAAAACCGTTGTCTGTTTCGTGTTTAACTGAAAAAATGCTTCAGGAGAAATTTCAAAGACTAGATCTCCCAACATTCCTTTAATTTTTTCTTTCCCTTCAAGTTTAATCACTTTATTATTGATTATTTCAATTGCTTTTGGATCATTATTAATTGTATAATTGACAGATGCTACATTTTCAATTTTTATTACCTTTCGTAATATGTTTATAATTCTTGGTTCTTCTTTCATTAACACAAAGGTAACTTGTACTTCATTTGTTTCTTCAAACCCTCTTATTACTAAATAACGAAGGTTCCCTTGTCTAAACCTCGGGTTATATACATCAATACTTGCTTCTGTCAAATAATCAAGCACAGCTCGCATTGTTTTTTGAACTAATTTATTTTCAATTAAAAAATCATCATAATAAACTAAATAATTAGTTTTATGAGCATACATCCCAACAACTACTTTTTCTCCGTCATGACGAACAGGAAGTTGTGTTTTATTTCGATATTCCCATGGATATTCCATTCCAATCATATCGTGAAAGATTATTTTAGATACATCTCCATCATAGTAACGTTGAAAAGCTTCGATTAGAATATTTCGCTTTTGAGTTAATTGTTCTTCATATGCCATATGTTGGAGGGTAAATCCGCCACTTTTCATAAGCATCGTTGATCTTGGTTCAACACGATGTGGAGATTTCTTTTTTATTCTTGTTACTTCTGCATATGCGTAATTTTCTTTAACTTCGGTAATTTTTACTTCGACTTCTTCACCAACTAACACTTCTTCAACAAAAACGGCCAAGCGTTTATAATAGCCAATTCCTTCACCGTTGATACCAATTCTTTTAATTGTTATTAAAACAATATCATTTACTTTTAAGACATTTTCCATATTATTCCTACCTTTTTCTCTTTATTATTATACCTAAAAATGACCCTTTTTACAATTAAATTAATAAAATTAAAAAACACTATTCTTGAATAGAATAATGTTTTTTCTATATATCTATTTATAAATATCATCAATCGTACTATTTTGAATATTCATAAAATATGCAAGATATACTTCCAGAGCAACATGCAAATGATAATCGACTTCAGATAAAATAATATATTGACGATTTCCATCATTTAAATCATATGAATACTCTAAAGATAAAGCAGTTACTTCAGTACCAATAATACTTTTCTTTAATGTTACTTCTCCATTCATTAAAAAAGTTGTTCGCCCATTAATCCCAATCGAAGCGTTTTTAAAAGTTGCAGCTTGATCAGGGTCATTATACAGGATTTTAATTTTAAAATTCTCAACCGTTTCTACAATTTCAATACCGATAAATTCAGGATCTATTTTTAAAGATTTTAAGTTTCCATCTTGGATTATCCTAATTAAATTACCTTCATCATCCTGATAATATAGACGGTAAATATATAGGGTATTACTTGTTAGATTGGTAAATGTTACTTCATTAGAAACTAAAGGTTTAATTTCATTGTTCATTTCCACAAAAAATTCATTTATGTCATGACCGTTATCATTATCGATATTGATATTTAACGATAATGAATCGATTTTTTGATCATGTGTTATTGTTAGTTCAGGATCTTTTGCAACTATCAATAAGCAGTTAGCATCTGTTCGCTCGCGACCGTCAGATGGTGAATTCATAACTTTGAATTGACCGTCTTGTCTAATCACTAATGTCGATGAACCTCCACCATCTAAATTATAGGCATCAACAACGCCATGGCTTGCCATAATAGCAGCAAGCTCGGTTCCATCAGCTCCATACATATTTTTCGCAGATTGTCTTCCATCAATCACCATCATCACAATAGTTCCATCAGCCTTACGACCGATTACTGTTCTTGGAGCACGATTTGGCATCCCCGCATCACCACGGTCTTCGCCATTAAACATAATAGTTGCTCCTACTCCAGCAACTGTATCAATATTCTCAAAGTCACCTTTATATTCCCATTGAGTTCTGATTTTCACACCAAGATCCAATGCCGCGTTAACTTCTTCATTATTACTAACAATTGCAAATTGACCAGTAGAGATGGTTTTTGCGGTTGTTGATGTGATTGTCCCAAAACCATAAAAATCATTTTCATTATTAGGTAAAGCTAATGCCGCATTATCAACAAAATAGCCTGCACTTTCTACTGCAACTGGAACAATTGCTTTATTAGTATCATATGTTGCATAAAAAACTGATGTTTCATTGGCATTAGGAGTTGTATTTATATTTTCAATTGGGAATTGTTTGATAATATTGTCATTACTGTCATAAACAGCAAGAATCATATGATCGGTTCTAGTCGGTTTCTTATCGCCGATAATTGAGTTAATGCTACCATCATTGGTAATTCCAATATTGTTTCCCGTTGTTGTTTTATAATGATGACCATTCGTAATAACCGCATTATTTGTTTGATATGGTAAGTTTCCATTTCCCCCAATATCAAAGAAATCACCATTAATTGCCGCAATAACTTTCCAACCAGGATTTTTACTTTCATAATTTGATATTAATCCCTTTACGGTTGTTAAGGTCCATTTATGGTTATTTAAGTTCGCCCAGTTAACAATTTTTGTATTAGTTGTTGAAGGAACTTCTAAGACATTGACTTGTTGAGGGTAAAACTGCTGAGGAACGACTAAATCAGTTTGTCCCCCTAATCCGTCTGCATCATATCCTGAAAGTGATGTTGATGTAAAACTTTTTGATAATGAATGAAGTATTCCATATGCTAATTCATTTCTTTCAACTTCGTTTTCAACATAATATTTGGCTCCAGCAAATTCAGTCACATCATAATCTAGCGCTTCTACATCGACCCTAGTTAGCGATAATGTTAATATACTTAGAATCAACAAAAATAAAATGTTAATCTTTTTCATGTTATTCTCCTATTGTTTAAGATAGTTTTTATTATAACATAATTTTGATAAAAAAGGAATGATTAACTAAATAAAAAAGACGTAGGAACGTCTCATTTTTAACCATTAATGTTTATATTTTAAAATAAAAATTAAAAAATGATATAATAATTTTCACTTTTGTTTTATCTTGTATTTGTTTAAATCAATCTCTTCATTTATCAAGACATTTAAACTTCGTCTTTTCCACGTAATATTTTTAATGAATCATGATCTAAAACTCCGCAAACTACTGCATTTTCAACTAAAGAATAAATATCATCAGTATATGGAGTTAAAACCTTAATCAATTTTGGATCCAGTTCCTTATTTAGGATTTTATCAAATATTTTCATCTTCGAATCTTGGTCCAATAGTGGAATAAATCTAGCTAAAAGATCTTCATCTAATCTTTCATATGATGCTTTTTCTAATAAATCTTGGATAGTCGTATCATTCATGTATTCCGCTAATCTCACAATATTGGTGATATCAATTTCATGATGTTTAAATCTTTTACCGATAACTTCTAATGTTGAAGCTTTTAATAAAGGAGCGATATTTAATATTTCCTTTGAAATATTCGAATCTTCAAAGATATTATTAGGTATCTCATCAGTTTTATTTAAAGCAATATGGGTTAAAACCGATTTTTCTAAATTTGAAGGATTCCCAGCATTGATGAGATTATCTAAAGAAATATTAAAAGTATCAGCAATAACTAATAAAACGGAAATATCAGGAAAACTATCTCCATTTTCATATTTAGAAACACATTGTCTTGTAACATTTAAAATATCTGCAAGTTCCATTTGGGTCATATCTCGATTCTTTCTTAATCTTGATAAATAAGCACCAAATCTTTTTATATCAAACATAATTCACCTCTTTGATACTATTATATTATTTACTTTCAAAGATTACAAGCAACAATTAGTTGCTCCTATAAACATTAGGACTTTTTGATTAAGAATATTTCTCATATACATAATTTAAAAAAAGGCGCTTACACGCCTTATCTTTACTTATAAATTCCAACAACAAATGCTTCTTGATTATCAACGATAATGTTTAATGTCATTGTTGAATAGAAATGAGGGTTAACAATTCGGAAAGTTTTTGGATCATTATCACCGAGATTGTATGTGTATTCAAGAATAACTTCATCAATTGATGATATAAGATCTTCCTTATTTAAGGTTAACTCTCCATTAGTGAATTGATACTGATTCCCATTAACATAGATAGTAGCACTTAAGAGATTGGTTGCATTATCTGGATCGGTCATAATTGGTGTAAACGTGAAGGTGGATTCTTCCTCTAACAGCGTAACTTTAAAGAACTCTGGTATACGTTTCAAAGTCCATTGATTATCGACCTTGACAATCTGATATAAAATATTTGAACTAGTTCGATAGAAAAATTCAACTTTATATTCACGATTTGCTCTTAAACCAGTAAATGAAACTTCACCATTTACAACTTCCTTAGTTTGCATATTTACACGCACATATAATTTATCAATGTCATGAACGTAATTATTCAATACATCAGCTTTAATTGTCAGTGATGTTTCTGTTTTTTCTATAATCTGATAGTCTAATTCTGGATCTCTAGTAGCAATCAATAATGCATTAGCATCAGAACGCTCACGTCCATCAGATGGTGAATTCATTACCACTATATCATCGCCCTTACGAACAATTGTTGTTGAAGAGCCACCGCCATCTAAATTATAGGCATCAACAGCTCCATAACTTTTCATAATTGCAGCTAATTCTGTTCGGTCTGCTCCGTACATATCATCATCTGCTTGACGTCCATCAACAACCATCATAACGATTGTTCCATCAGCTTTTCGGCCAATAACTGTTCTTGGAGCCCGGTCAGCTAAACCAGCGCTACCATTAACAACTTGATTTGTCATGATCGTTGTACCACACCCAGCCACAGTTTGAATGCCAGCATAAGCTCCAGAGTATTCCCATTGCGCTCTTATTTTAACTCCTACAGCTAAGGCTGCGTTAACACTAGGCTCATTTGTAACAATCGCAAATTGACCAGTTGTTATGCTTTTAGATGCAGTTGAGGTAATGGTTCCTTTACCATAAAAACTATTTGAACTATTTGGAAGCGCTAATTCGGCACTATCAACAAAGTAGCCATTATTCGATCCTACATTTACGTTAATTGGAACAATAACTTTATCAGCATTATAGTTAGCATAATAAACTGATGTTTCACCTGCTCCAGGAGCGGTATTAATCTTCTCGATATTAAACTCATTAATGATATTATCATCATGGTCATAGACTGCTAAAGTCATATATTGCTTTCTGGTCGGATTTCCGCCAATTAGAGTATTAGTAGAACCATCTAATTTTATACCTACGTTTGAACCTGTTGTTGCTTTATAAAATTCTCCCTCATTAATCACTGAATTACTAGTTTGATAGGGCAAATTTCCTGTACCATTAATATCAAAGAAATCACCATTTACAGCAGCAACGATTCTCCAACCAGGATGCTTTTGCTCATAATCCTTGATAAGATTTCTAATCGTTGTTAACGTCCACTTATGATTATTTAGATTAGCCCAGTTAACAATTTTTACACCCGAAGATGACGGAACTTCGATAACATTAACTTGTTGAGGATAAAATTTACCAGGAACAACAGGAGTATTATACCCACCGTATCCATCAGCATCATATCCTGACATTGATGTTGATGTAAAACCTCTAGATAATGTATGGACAACTCCATAATCCAAACGGTTAACTTCTAAAACTTCTTCTGTATAAAATCTTGCACCCGATATTTCAGTAATATCAGTTGAAGAACCGTTTAATATAACTATTGATTTTAAAGTTAAAACACTTAAAAACAATAACAAAAAGGTATAAATTCTCTTCATTTATTTCTCCTTAATTATTTATTAATTGATGTAATTATATCATGATGTGATTTGTTTTTCAATTAAAAATTATTCATATTTCTTTAATTTGCGATTGTCCGGAAATCGTTAATAGCCATTTCCTTCTGCTATCCGTAGATGCTTAATAAAATCTTGCTGGACTTTTTTATTCTTATTCATAATCATTTCAAAGGCCTCTGATAATTTATAACTTGCAAATACATCTTTGCTCGAAACTATTAAATCTGTCTTGATATATTTTTTATCTACATCTAATTTTTTTGTTATTGTTTGTAGAGAACAATTTTTAAATTGTTTTCCAGACTCTAATGTTGTAAATAATTGTACTATCCCTAAAGCAGTAATTGTCGTTAATAATTGAAATATTATGAATTTATATTTAGTACTTGTTAATTTACATAAATCCCAGTTGCTTTTTAGTTGTTTGAATTGTTCTTCAATCTTCATTCTTTTTTCATAAAGTTCTATTATCTCTTTACCTTGTTTAAATAAATCTGTTGTATAAATAACTGCATAATAATAATTATCATCTTCATAATAATGTGTAAATGTATCACTATCATCTGCTTCTTTAATTTCTTTTTTGAACCTTATTACCACTGCATTTACTTCTAAACTTCGGGAATTGCTTTTTACACTCTCATACATTCTGATGTTTTTAACGGTTGTAAATTCTTGATCCTTACGCTTTTTATTAGGATGAGGAAACCATTTTATGTTTGATTCCTTGGCTGATTCTTTTTCTCTTATTACTTCTTTTGAATCGCCTTTAATAATATCTAATATTTTTACTCCTACTAAAGATAACGCGTTTCTTAGTATTTCTGAATCTTTTTTGGCTGGGGTTACAATATATATCTTTTTTTCTTTAAGTTCATAAAACCAATCAAATGATGTATAACCACGATCAATCAGGATAATGTCATTTTCTTGAAAATTAGGATAACTGGATACTAGCCTTTTACCCGGTATTAAATCATGGGTTTTAAGGGTATCAATTTGCGATGATTCATGAACTAACATATCTTCATATATTCCATACATTGCAGTTAATTTATATCCTTTTATTCTTTTACCTTCTTCATCAACGATGCAACTAGAGTTCTCATAATTTGGATTAAACATATTTACAATTATTTTTGATGCATCAATTATGTGAACAGTTGGTTTTATATGATTATTTCTTAAGATGTTATGATTAAAGGCCTTAAATCCTTCCTGAAGCTTCTCTTCTTCAGTGTTTAAGATGTAATCTCTAAAAGCTCCATTACTAAAGTATGTTCCGTCTGCTCTTTGCTTTAATATGTTATAACCTATTTTATTTATACTAGATTTTAGTGTTATAGCAAACGGCATGCTTGATGAAGCTGTTAATCTTTTTATTCTACTTGTGAGGCCAGCTGTAATAAATAATGAATATGGATAAGTAGTGGGATAATTTGATATATCCTTAAAGCTATTAGTAATATTATCAATTATCGAATATTTGTTATCAACTTCATCAATAATGAAGTCTGCTGAAGAATATCTAATTTCATCTATGCAATCAATTTTTTCATCAATATTCTTTTCTAACTGAGATTTATCTTGTTTTACTACTTTTAATTCTGCATATTTGATGTCATCAATATGTTCATTTATGATTTGATTAATTGTTGTTTTTGATATTTTAACTTTTTCTTGTTCATCAATAATATTTGAAATCGTCCTTACGGTTTTATCTTTGTTTTTCATAATTTTATCAATTATATAACTACTATAAGGTCTTTTACCATCAACAAAATTTAATTCTTCCATAAAGTGATTTTGAGGACAATAAGGATTCTTGCATTTAAATTTTCTTTGATTAAAAACTACTTGAACTGATTTACCTTGATAGGATAAATCAAATATCGTTTTGATAAACTCTTGATGAATGTTATTTGATTCAGTTCCACATTTTGTACATGTTGCAGTATAAACGATACTGGATATATGAAAAATGATATTGTCATCAATCACTTCAACTTTATCGAGATTAAAATTTCTAAATCGACTAGCAATATAGCTATACATAGTAGTTAACCTCCTAACTATATATAGTATATCACATCATTTAAAAAATATCAACGATTTCCGGACAAATGTTTTTTTTATCGCAAATTAAAGTATTCATATTTGCTTTAATAAATATCACGAATAAAATCATCTTCAAATCCATAAATTATTTCAAAGAAAATGGTGGTATAATATTGCGGATTCAGGAATTGAACAACAACTTCTTGATTGTAAGAACTCAACTGATAGCTATAACTCAATATAATGATACTATCGTCACTAAAGCTCTCAACAATAAATTCCCCATCGTCTAATTCATAGATATTTTCATCAATAATCAGTTTTAAATTTGTAATAGCAGATTCATCCTCAAAAACAGGTGTAAATATGAATTTGTTATTTTCTTTAGAATATGGACATATTTTAAATATTGGAACTTTTTTGGCAGTAGTTACAACTCCAAAAAAGTCTGTTTTGGATATTCCATTATCATCTTCTAAATAGATTCGGTATTTATATTGAGTGTCTGCTTGAAGATTTGTAATGGTAACCATTTGATCTTCTACTTTATTTAATTGTGAATCAATTTCAATATAAATATCCTTTATATTTCGTTCAAATGTTTTAGCAACTCTAGCATTAATCGTTACAGAATCATTTGCAGCGTCAACTTGACTTGATTCCACTATACTATCGCGGGTAACAAATAGCATTGCCGTTAAGACGCTCCGGCTTGTGCCGTCAGAAGGAGAATTAACAACTTTAAAATCTGAATTGTCTCTTACAATCATTGTTGTTGAGCCTCCACCATCCATTTGATATGCTTCCACAAGCCCGTAATGTTTTAAAACCGCATTTGATTCATATTGATTAGTACCATACATTCCTTTAACACCTTGACTTCCATCAATTGTAATCAAAAACATTGTACCACTTGCGTTTCTTCCAAATATTGATCTTGGATATTGTCTAGTATTATAAGAACTTGTTGAATTTTTATCCTTATTATCCTGGCGCATAATTGTGTGATATGCTGTTGCAGATTCAACTTCATTCATAATCCCTTCATATTCATATTGAACAACAATGTTTGATCCGATTTTCAACAAAGCATCAATTTCAACATTATTAGATGAAATTGCAAAATCACCTTTCGTTAATTGTGCCGAATTTGTTATCAAAGAAACAGAACCTTTCCCAAAAAATGCATTTTGGGCATTGTTTATATTTTTTTGGTCATACAAAGATTTATATGTATAAGTCAGTGAATTACTCACATAAGCTAAATCCGCATTTTCAACAACATATAAGTTTCCAGCTACATTTACATTTGGAATTGTTAAGCCTTGATAAAATGGTGAAAATAAGCTACTCTCACCTTCAAGTGGGTCTTCATTAAATCGATCAATTTTAATTTTACCGATTAATTCATCATCATCAAAAACAGATAAAAATAATCCCGCGATCCGGACGCTTTTACTAGAAGTATTTTCCCAGTTTGTATAACCTTCAACAATTTGATCACTAGAGCCATCGTTTAAAAATCCCGCGATATAAGTTCCATTACCTCCGTATGGTTTTGCACTAATGCTAAACCACTTCTCATAATCGGCAATAAAAGGTCCATATGGCTGAGGATAAAAATAATCACTACCATCAACATGGCCCATTTCACCATGTTTAGTATAATATTGGTCGGCGTTAATTCCCCCTAAAACTTTCCATCCCGGATGATTTTTCTCGTAATCTCGAGCAATATCGGCTACTGATTTACGAACAAAGCCACTTTTGTCGTTATTTGTAACAGCCCAAGTTACTATCTTCGAATTTTCGTTACATGTTTGAGAAAGAACATTAACTTGTTGTGAATAATAAACGGCATTTTGAACTGTATTTCCTTGATCTAAATAGTGCGAAGTAATTCCACCAATACGTTTGAATGTTGAATTTTCAACATAATAACCAGCCGTCATACTATCATCAAAGGTAATGTAATAGGCACTTATGTTTTTACTTGAAAATAAAAGCATCATAAATAATAATAAAAAAATAATCGTTTTTTTGTTTTTCATAAAAAATCTTCCTTTTTGTAGATTACTACTATTTTACCAAAAAGGAGGTAACAAGGCAAATAAAAAGAATGTCTACCCGACATTCTTTACTAAATTATCTAAGTTTTCAATCGTATACCCTTGATATCTGATATCATCGATTATTCTTGGTAGCGCATCAAGATTGTCTTTCGAGACGGTATGCATTAGAATAATAGCACCATTATGTAGATAATCCATGACACTTTTGTATGCATATTCGCCGCCCCTTTGCTTATTTGCTTCCCAATCCTGATAAGCTAAAGACCAAAAAATTGTACTGTATCCTAATTTTTGAACATTCAACAACGATTCTCGATTAAATTCACCAGCAGGCGGTCGAAAAAATTTAATCATTTCTTTTTGAGTTAAATTTGTATACGCATCTTCAACCTTTTTAATTTCCGCCTCTAATGCTTCAAAAGATAATGTTGTTATATGCTTATGGCTCCAGGTGTGATTACCGATAATATGACCTTCATTTACCATCCTTAGTAGCAGTTCACTTTCACGTTTGATAAAATCTCCTGTTACGAAGAATGTACACTGCAGATTCTTTGATTTCAACACATCCAAGATTCCCGGTAATACGCCATTATCATATCCGGCATCAAAAGTCAGATAGATCGTTTTTTCATTAGTATTTCCAACATAATAACTAGATGTTCCTTCAATCTCACTAGCATAAATACCGATATTTGGGCATTGATGATCTTTATTCTTTTTGAATCCCCAACCATAACTAGCGGCATTTAAAAGTGGCATTCCGATTAAAACTAGACAGAATACAAGTCCAATCGTTATTAATTTTTTCAAATAAAAACCTCCTTTGTATTCATTTTTATTGTTTACTAAAAAGAGATCTTTTTAACTGAAAGATATTTCCAAAGTAATTTAATATTAATCCCAATACTAAAATATAATTGCATAAAAATAAAACGATTAATGAGTATGAAATCACCGTAATAACAGTATAACCAATTCCCAAACTTTCCAATAAACCAACTGCATATAAGAATAATGAAAGAATAATATAAATTAAAATGGTAGAAAAAAGTGCACCTTTATAAGCATCACGAAAATGCATTTTTTTCGGTGGAGCATATAAATAGACAATTAATAATGTAAAAAACAAAACTGAAATTTCAATTATTAACTGAATTAATCTGATTGCAGTATTATACTTAATCTCAAAAACTTCTGTAACTAAATAGTGACTAAAGATAACAAGCATAATTTCAAAGACAATGACCAATAAAAGCATCGCAAACATCATGAAAGCACTAATTCGATATCTAAAACCAGTTCTTGGTTTTATATCATGATAAATATAATCAGCAACGCGGTTGATACTATGAATTGTTCGTGATGCACTCCATATAAGGTTAACTAATACTAAAATTGAAAAACTGCTTAGTGAAAATGATGGTAATATTTTTATTATATCTTCAGAAAAGTCTTCAGAAAAAATGGAAATAATTCTTGGGATTAAAAAAGAATTAATAAATTCAGATGAAACAGCCAAAATTTGAATAGAGATTGTTAAAATCGAAATTAAGGAGATAATCATATAAAAAGATAAACTTGAACTAGTTCTTGCAATTTGATATCTTTGGTTAAATCGATTAAATATATCACTATAGCCTTTAATTTTATTTTTTATTTTTTTTACAAATTTCATTAAAAAACACCAAGATTATTTTTTGTATACTTCATTAATATATACAAAAATTAAATCATTGGTGCAAATGCTCTTAAAAAAGCAACTAGTATTTTTTTATACCATTTAATTTTTTTACATTCTTCGTAAGTTACTTGATGTGATACATCAATTGACTTTTTAATATCTTCCTTAATATCAATTATGGTAGAAGTGTTATAAAGTAAACATGAAACTTCGTAATGTAAATACAAACTTCGGTAATCCAAATTAGCGGTCCCAATCATCGCAATCACATCATCTGATACAACCGTCTTCGAATGAATAAAGCCAGGAAGATATTCATAAATTTTCACTCCGGATGCAATTAAATTTCGATAGTACGACTGTGTAACTGCAAAAACTAACCGTTTATCAGGGATATGAGGGACGATGATCCTAACATCAACGCCGCTAAAAGCACACATTTTTAAAGCAGTAACAATTTCATTATCTAAAATTAAATAGGGAGTTGTAATATAAATATATTTTTTCGCATTATTTATCATTTGCAAATAAACCATCTCGATAATTTGATGGGAGTCCAGAGGACCATCTCCGAAAGGTTGCACGTATCCAGCAGTCATATAGGAAACAGTCGGACGATAATTATCATAAATAAATGTTTCATTTGTGGTAACTTGCCACATTTGTAAAAATAAAAAAGTTAAATTCCAAACTGCATCCCCCTTCAACATGATTGAAGCGTCTTTCCAATAACCAAAGGGATTAATCTTATTAATATATTCATCTGCTAAATTAATGCCACCAGTAAATCCGACATTACCGTCAATAACAGCAATTTTTCGGTGATCACGATAATTTATAACCATCGACAATCGCGGTCTAAATGGATTAAAATTAACAAATTTTATTCCTGAATTCTTTAACTTCTTTTTGAAATTATGTCCGATCCGATTTATACATCCAAAATCATCATAAATGATTCTTACTTCAACACCAAGTTTTACTTTTTCAATTAAGATTTCAACAATCGAATCCCACATAAAACCTTCACCAATGATAAAGTACTCTAAAAAAATAAATTTCTCAGCTTTTTTTAATTCTTCGACTAAGGCTTTAAATTTCTCTTCACCAGGAGTTAAGAGTTTAGTAATTGTATTATCGCAGACTTGCATCCCACTTACATTCGTAACATAATCGGAGATTTTCTTAAATTCGGGATCATCAATCTTAATTTCATGATTTTGTGTTCTTAATTCTGATGCTAATTGATTATATAAATCATTCATCCGTTTCATTCGGCGCTTAGATAATCGAAGCCTTCCAAATAGCAAATATAAAAAGGCACCTGCAAAAGGGATGAGTAAGACTACCAAGAGCCATGAAAGTTTATATGCAGGATTAAAGGAGCGATTAATGATCGAGAAAGCAAAAATATAACTTAACATATTAAAAGCAATATAAATATAAATTCCGAACTGACTTATTTGCCAAGCAACCACAAAAACAAGTAAAAACTGCAATAGCAGCATAAAACTAATAAGAAATCCCCTACTCATTAAAAACTTAAATATTCGTTTGAGAAATTTTACCATCAGTAGTTCCTCCTTAAATTAAAAAATATGAACAGCAGTCCATATTTAGTTTACCAATTATCTTTCTGCTTTTTGAGCTTTACGAATTTTGCGGCATCTTGGGCAACGAATTGGTTCACTTGTTAAACCTTTTTCTTTATAGAAAGCTTGTTCGCCTTCAGTAAAAAGAAATTCGGTTTTGCAATCTTTGCAAATGATTTTTTTATCAGCCATGTTTTCCTCCTTGAAAGTTGAAAATTTAATTTTTTATTGGTCCTAACAAGAAGGATTGTTAAAAGATTAGTTTTCACTGTCTATATTATATCATAACTTGTATTAATAGTAAATAATATTTTTATCTATTTTATACTATAAATATTTTATCATATTTTTTTTATTTTATACAAAATAAAAGGTAGAAATTTCTACCTTATTACTTTTTAACATATACTTTTTTCAATTTTGCAAAACGTGGAAGACTGTCTTCAGTTGGAGAATTCGATGCACCTTGGATTAAAGGTAAGGCATATTGATAGAATTCTTCAGTTAATCCTGAATTATCTTTCTTAATCCATTCAAGCGGAATTTTCTTTTCTGTATTAGCAGCAAATTGAACATTCATCAGTTCATAATTTATCTTATATGTTGGAGAGTTTTGATCCCGAACAAAGACAACCATCTTATCAGTTTCACCTTTTACTGCATATTTTACTGCATATGATCCCGCATTGAAAGCTTCTTCAATATCTGTACCAGATGCAATATGGGATGCACATCTTTGTAATAAACTAAATTCAATTGGACGAACCTTGACTTTCATTTTTGTGCTGATGATTCCTGCTAATACACTAGCAGCACCACCAAGTTGGGCATGACCAAATGAATCTTTAGTAAGGTTTGATGTATATTCAGATATATATTTTCCTTCAACATCTTTAATTCCTTCAGAAATAACAGCGATTACTTTATTATTTTTAACTTGTGCTACTCTTTTCACATCTTCAACAAATTCATCAACACTAAACGGTTTCTCTGGCAGGTAAATTAAGTCAGGACCAATGCCTTTTAATGAAGCTAATGAAGATGAAGCTGTCAACCATCCAGCATTCCTTCCCATCACTTCAATTACAGTTACCATACCAGTATCGTAAACATGAGTATCAAGATACAATTCCATTAATGTTGTTGCAACATATTTTGCAGCACTACCAAAGCCTGGACAATGGTCAGTACCATATAAATCATTATCAATGGTTTTCGGAACACCGATGATTCGGCACTCATAATTTTGACTTTGTAAATATTTACTTATTTTATTGCAAGTATCCATTGAGTCATTTCCACCATTATAAAAGAAATAACGGATATTATATTTTTGAAATACTTCTAAGATTCGTTTATAATCAGTTTCATCAACATCACTTGGTTTTAATTTGTAACGAACTGAGCCTAAAGCTGAGGAAGGCGTATTTTTTAAATATAGTAATTCTTGAAGATCTTCTTGTCTTATATCAAAAAACTTTTCTTCCAATATTCCTCTAATTCCATGTTCAGCCCCATATATTTCTGTAATTTCTTCATGTTTTAATGCTTCGATAAAAACTCCAGCTGCACTTGCATTTATAACTGAAGTTGGACCCCCCGATTGTCCAAATAAACAAGCACCTATTATTTTACTCATAAAAATGTCTTCCTCCTAATAAAAATACATTATTTATTATATTAAATTATCTGATTTTTTTCAATCATTTTTTCATATATTTATCTTTAGAAAATGTTTGCATAAAATTATTATTTGATATTTGCAATTATCTTATCAACGATTTTTTCAACAGATGATTCATCAGTATTTATTAAAATATCATATTGTTCATTAAGAAACATTTCATACTTCTTTTCTAGCATTCTTTCAACAGGTAGCGGCAAAATCCCATTTAATCTCTGTTTGAACCGTGATTTTATTGTGTCCAAACTTGCGACGAATAGCACTTTTAATGTTGAATCATTCAGTAACTTTAAATCATCGACTTCACTTGTCACAAATATTATATTTTCTAAATGACTATTTAATTCTTTTTTAAATAGGATTAATGCATCACTCGGACTCTTTGCAAGTTTTAAATAATCCTTCCCATTATAAACGATTGCATTTATTTTTTCTTTTAAAGCTTTACTAACGGTACTTTTACCTGTACAACTAACTCCAAAAAGACAAATAACCATTTGTATAAATTCTCCTTTTATATAAATTTAAAACATATTGATTTTACATTATTATTATGATAAAATCAATACGATATTTTTAGAAGGAGTAGAAATTTTTTATGCAAAACACAAACAGATTGCCGTTAAGTATTTTATTAGCAGTTGTTGGAGGATTGGTGGGTTTAATTCCAAACTTTATATCCATCTTTTTCTTTGATACCCTCTTAGGTTTATTATACGCGTTAATCCCGTTAGGAGCTTATTTTGGTTATGTTTTAGGAAAAGCTGAACGCAACAAATACACTTTAATCCTAATTTGTATTATTTCATTTGCATTAGCAATTGGTGTATTTTTGTTATATTATGGGCTAATACTTAATGCGCTTAATTTAACATTTGCAGATCTTTTCGCTGATACAGAAGCAAAAAATGGATTTTTAAGTGATTTAGGTTTATCAGCATTATTTACAGTATTTGGTTTATATATCTCATGGCGTGTTATTTCAAATTATGAAAAAAAATACTAAGATTTCAAGAAAGTGTTAACTAATTCGTTAACACTTTTTTTTAATTTATAAAACCCTGTTTTTAGCAGGGTTTAAAACTATTGATAAATATTCGATATTATATTGTTTTGACACTCATAAATAATTTGGAAAAATATTATTTCTTCGGAAGAAGTTAGAATATAATCAAGACAAGTTGTAACTTCAATCGTAATGCCATCATTCAAATCATATTTGTAAGAAACCTTTATCTCGGTAATATCTGAGCCAATAACACTTTTCTTCAAAATTAAGCTACCTTTACGAATTGTACTAAGACGTCCGTTAATAGATATCGTAGGAATGTTAAATGCATTAGTATTATCTGGATCATCATATAATAACGTAATCTCGTAGAATTCGGAGGATTCAAAGATCTCTAGGCTTTTAATATAAGGAGTGATCTTCAAGGTTTTAACTTTTCCATCAACAACCAATTGATGAACCACATCGTTTGAATCCTTAAATTGAAAAGCGTAATAATATTCAGTATTATTTCTTAAATTAGTAAAGGTTAAAGGCGAATCTTCTACTTTTCTGACTTCACCATTAAACTCTAACAATAGGTCTTTTATATCAAACTGATTATTTCTGATTAATTCAATATTAAAAGTTATTGCTTCTTGTTCTTGGGAAAAGGAAACATTGATTTCAGGCATTTGTACTGCCACTAACAAACAATTTGCATCTTTTCGCTCATTTCCATCAGATGGTGAATTCATCACAACAAACTCTCCACCTTGACGAATAATAATTGTTGATGAACCTCCACCGTCTAAATTATAAGCTTCCACACAACCGTATCGTTTCATAATTGCAGCCATTTCATCACCATAAACACCATCCATACCACTAGAAGTTTGGCGGCCGTCAATTACAGTCATAATGATTGTTCCATCTGCTTTTACACCGACAGCAGTCCGAGGGTGGCGTTCATTTAGGACACCAACATTTTGATTTAGGAACTCACTATTCTCCAAAAATTTACCAACATAGCCTGTTGCAGCAGTAACATTTGCGAAATCACCAATTAAATCATACTGAACACGGATTTTAACTCCTAAATCTAAATAATTAATAACTTCAAGATTATTTGTTTGAATTGCAAATTGTCCTTTTTGAAGGTTGCCACCATCTATAGAACTAATCACACCTTTCCCATAAAAATCCTTATCACTATTTGGAAGCGCAAGTTCGGCATTTTCAACATAATATGTGTTGATATTTGTGCTGTCAACTGCAACACCAACATAAGTATGAGTTGCATTATATGTACCATAAAAAACAGAAGTTTGATTTAGATCCGGTACGGTATTGATTTTATCAATTGGAAATTCAGTGATAATTTCATTATTTTCATTATAAATAGAAAGAATCATGTCTTGAGAGAATATATCATTCTTTCCAGATACTAATGTATTAGACGTTCCGTCATTAGTAAAACCCAAAGCCGCATCCCTTATTCCTGATTTAAATACTTCTCCTTGTGTTATCACTGGATTTTGAGTTTGGTATGGAAGATTTAATTTACCATTAATATCAAAGAAGTCTGCATTGATCGCACCAATAACTTTCCAATCAGGATTAGAAGCTTCAAATTTTTTCGCTAACTCTTTCACTGTTGTTAAAGTCCAACGATTATAGTCCAAATTTGCGTAGCTGATGATTTTAGCTTTCGATGACGACGGTATCTCCATTACATTTACTTGCTGATTATATAATAACCCTGAGCGGGTTGTTTGCGCTATATCTGTATATTGCAAAACATCATATCCTAGATCATTAGTTGTTTTTCGTTCAACAATCTGATAACCAGCTCCACCCGTTTCAGTTAAATCATTATCAAAATTGGCGCTAATGAATTTAGTACTTGTTATAACGAAAACAATAAAGATAGATAAAAATAGTCTTATGACTTTTTTCATAGTTTCCTCCGTATTAAATTTAAAAACTTACGTTTTTGCTTCTTCTGAATTTGACTCTTCTGTTTTTGCTTCTTCTGGTTTTGTTTCTATTGTTGATTCAGAATTACTTTTACTTTCTTCATTTTCTTTTTCAGAATGGCAATCCTGCAAGTAAGCTATATAATCAGTAATTTTATAAATGTAATCTTGTTTAAGATAATTAATTGTTTGGTTAGATGCATTATCAATTAAAATCTCTTCAGCAGAGAGGCCAACTTTTCTTTTCTTCTTTTTTTTAATTTTTATCTTTAACAATAAATATTTTAACTTGTTGCTGAAGGTTAGTTTCTTAGGTTCGAAACCACCTGGAATATAATAAAATTTGATTACTTTTTGTTGTTCTTTAGAAAAATACTTATAAAGAATATCATGTATTGTGTTTTTTAATATTGGTGTGATACCCACAATAAAGGCTATAATGACTTTTTCTTTTAATTTTTGGTAGTGTTTGCTAATATAATCTAGGTGATTGATTTTATAATCATATAAGCTTCCTCCAAAAATAACAATATCATATTTCTTTAATTTTTGATTTGTTAGCTCCGAGTGTTCAATCATATCTGCTTGAATTTCTTCTGAAATCCATTGTGCATATTGATTTATATAAAAGTTTTTCTTTTTATTCACTACAATAACCTTTAACATATTACTCCCTACTTAATTTCAATTTTTGCTAAATTCCAAGCCTCTATAAATGATTTAATTGATTGATACCGATTTTTTCTATTTAGGCTTGTTGCTTTTTTTGCAACATTATATAATGATTGAGGACCATTCCAATTTATAATTGAGCGTTCACGATTTTCGCCCATAAATTCAAACAGGGTTGCTCCAAGGGTAAAAATATTAGTTATTTCATCAATTTCACTGCCAATTTCATATTCCTCAGGAGCTAGAAATCGTGATGATCCCCATAATTTACCGATTTTATTAATATATGGACGCTTGTGAAAATAATCAACATCACAGATTGTAACAATCTTTTGATTAAAATCATATATAAGTGAACCATCATAAAAGTCGATGCCAACATATCCTTTTTCAATAACATGATTGAAAAAATAAAATATTGTTTCAAAGGCAACAATTTTTTCTTCAACACTTAAATTTTTCATATGGGATGGTTTTTGAATCATCTTTTGTTTTCAATCTTTTATATAACGATTCACCTTCCACAAAATCAAACATTAGAGCATAGCCATCGGCAATCGGAAAGTGATCAATCAGATTAACTAAAGATGATGTTTTAAGATCTTGATAAGCTATAGCTGATGTTTTCAATAAATTAATTGCATCGATAATTGTTCCCGTGTAATTAATGGTTTTCGCTCCGGCATATTTGATAAAAACTTTTTTCTCATTGTTTTCAATTATAAAACATATATGTCCTGAATCTTGTTCATCAAAAACTTTAATTACTTTACCAAATTGCTTTATCCAGGAAAAATCCTTATTTTCTTTTAAATAGAAAGAAATATTATCGATATACTGCTCTTTATATTGCATAAAGCCTCTTCTTTTTTTAAATTATTATATCTTATTTATCAAAAATTCGCAATCATTTCTATAAAATCAAAAACTAAAGGCACTCCTTTAGTTTAGTTTTGGCAAGTTATTAATATATGAATATAAATCTTCAAAGTTCCCTTGAGGAAGATTCGTTAGGTCAAGAGAATCAGGATTAATAAGATTTTCTGTTAGTAAATATGTTTTAATATTTAAATCAACTACACACATATCTTCCTTAACATCATTTCCAATCATCATACATTCTTCAGGAGTTTTATTTATAGTTTTTAAGACACTTTGATAGTATTTCAAATTAGGTTTACAAAATGAAGAATTTTCATATGTTGTAATTAATTCAAAATCATTTGGGTCTAGCCCTGACCATTGTATTCTTTTAATTGTTGCAATCTTTGGAAACACAGGATTTGTCGTTAAAATTAATTTATAACCCTTTTCTTTTAATAACTCCACACACTTCTTAGCTAATTCATTCATTTTCGTAGTAGTTTTTACATAATCATAATCCATTTCATAAAATTCAACAAATTCATTTTGGATTTGTAAATGATTATCCTTTATTATGGCAGAAAATACTTCCCAAAATTTTACTTCATTAGTGACTTCGCCAGTATTTTTAATCATCGCTTCAGTTCCTGCCCATACCGCCTTCACAAATGTTTTTTTATCATACCCTAATCTTTCAAATCTTTTTCCAATTAAGTAAAAATATGTCTGAATAAAGTCATCCTGGTCTAATGATAATAATGTTCCATCTAAATCAAATAATATCGTATTAATAGTACACCTCCATAGTTCATTGTTTTTTATTATACATAAGTTAGGGGATATTGTCAAATTATAAAAGATGGAAAATAAAACTTGTAAAAAAAGCGAAAACTATTTATAATAAGTCTAGACATTTTAATCAAAAGGAGTTAATAAAAATGGCGATTAAATATATCCCAGAACCATTTAGAATTAAGATGGTTGAGACCATAAAAGTCTTAAATGAAGAGGAAAGATTAGCTAAGATAAAAGAAGCTGATTATAACTTATTCAACTTAAAATCAACTGATGTTTATATTGATTTATTAACAGATAGTGGAACAAATGCAATGAGCCAAGAACAATGGTCAGGTATTATGCGGGGTGACGAAGCTTATGCAGGAGCAAAAAGCTATTTTAATTTAGTAAATGCTGGCAATGACATCTTCGGATACAAGTATATTCAACCAGTTCATCAGGGTCGAGCAGCAGAAAAAGTTTTATTTCCACTCCTTCTTTCTAAAGGCAAGTACGCTATTTCTAATATGTTTTTTGATACAACAAGAGCCCATGTTGAAATTGCTGGGGCAAGAGCAATTGATTGCGTCGTTTTAGAAGCTAAGGACCCATCTTTAAAAGCACCATTCAAAGGTAATATGGATGTTGAAAAATTAGAACAGCTAATTAATCAATTTGGGAAAGAGAAAATCGGGTTAATCGTAATGACGATTACTAATAATTCTGCCGGTGGACAACCAGTATCAATGGAAAATATGAAAGCTGTCGCTAAGATTTGTAAAAAATATCAATTACCATTATGTATTGATGCCGCAAGATTTTCAGAAAATGCTTATTTCATTAAAATGCGGGAAGAAAAATACCGTAATTCTTCAATAAAAGATATTATTAGGGAATTTTTCAGTTATGGCGATATGTTTACGATGAGCGCTAAAAAAGATGCAATTGTTAATATCGGAGGTTTAATTGGAATTAAAAATGATGAAGCCCTATACCAAAGAGTAAAAGGACATACGATCTCATTTGAAGGTTTTATTACCTATGGAGGATTAGCGGGTCGTGATTTAGAAGCCCTCTCCATCGGTTTATATGAAGGAATCGAAGAAAGTTTCTTACAATATCGAATTGGACAAGTGGAATACTTGGCTTCGAAATTAGAAGACGCAAAGATCGTGTTTCAAGCTCCCGTTGGGGGCCATGGAGTCTTTATTGATGCGAAAGCGATGTTTCCGCATATCCCTTACTATCAATTCCCTGCTCAAACCTTAGCGGTAGAATTATATAAAGAAGCAGGAATTCGAACATGTGATATCGGCTCCTTTATGCTTGGAAACGATCCAGACACTAAGGAACAACTTCAATCTGAGTTTGAATTTACGAGACTTGCAATCCCAAGACGAGTTTATACGCAAGCTCATTTAGATTTAATAGTTGATGCGTTAATTGAAATAAAAAAACGAGCAAAAGATATTAAAGGATATGTAATAACTGAAGAACCTCCAGTACTAAGACATTTTCAAGCAAAACTTAAACCAATTGAATGAAAAAACCCGAGTTTTAAAACTCGGATTTTCTATTTTCTAAACATATATCTATTTTCTTCGAAGACACTTTCAAAAATCTCAATATTATCCCCATTTATATTTCGATCGTCATTGGTAATTGGACTTGGATTACATCCTCCACGTTCAGTTCCAATTGTAAAGAGTTTGTATCTGTTACCACAATTTTGGCAGACAAATTCATCTCCCGTTTGCAAGAAATATCCTTTTCCGGAATCATAACAAACTTGACAGCGGTCAAATGCTAACCGCACCCGCCCATTAGAATCTTTTACTGCAAAGAATACCATTTCTGTCCCTTTGTAATCATAAGTATAATAAACTGCCTTACTTGATACTTCAGAAGTATCAATCAATACATTACCGCGTTCATTAGCAGAAACAATATTTTTAGATCCTGCTCTAATTATGACAATAATAACTAGAACAAGAATAATTACTGCCGTAATTCCAACCGCAAAAATCTTTGATTTATTGTTTTTCATAAAAGTTAACCTTTCTATTTATAATTATTTATATCATCTACAACAATGATCTGACTTTTAATCATTGACATCCAACAACTATAACTAACATTTCCAACCGCATTTGGAGTAAAGTAGACAATATTATCTCCAATAAATAATTTTCGTTGGATATCATAACTAGGAATCATAATTGGATTATTACATCCATTTAATGAACCTTCGTTTGCTTTTAAATTAAATTGAACAGGTATATTAACTTGAACAACAATTCGTTGATATGATCCATTTTTTACATCTATTTCAACATATTGATAATCGCCTTTCATTTCAGCAATTTCATAATTTGAATTATTGTCAAATAAATTAATTCCTAAATAACCCATTGAACGATTAAACATCACAAAAGCAAGCATGATGACTAATGCCGCACTTATTCGTTGCATCATATATACTTTTTTACCCTTAACAAAATTAAAAATAAATCCGACCAAAAACATTAGTGGAACAGTACCAAGGGCAAAGAGAAACATTGAAGTTGCCCCTAAAATAAAGGAGGCTGTACTGATCGCATAAACTTGCATTGCTTGTAGGGGACCACATGGCATAAAACCATTTAATAACCCGATCATTAATGGTGATGTAGTTTTTCCTTTTTTAATCTTTGCCTTAGGAATCATTGAAAAAATTTTATGAGAGATGACTCCTAACATTGATAACCCTAATAACAACATAAATAATGAAGCAATCGCAACCATAAGTCCTTGCATAAATAAACTTGGAGCTAAAATGCGTCCTAATAACCCAGCAAGTCCACCTGTTATTGTATAAGATATTACTCTTCCTAAATTATATAATAAAGGACGTTTATATGGATTTTTAATTTTTAAACCGCTACTTGCAGCAAGATTAAAGGCTCCACACATTCCGACACAGTGAATACTTGTCATTAATCCAATGATAAATAATAAAGGATAGGATATCGAACTATCAATTTCCGGAATCATATTAATAAAATCAAATCCAAAGACACGCTTTATAAAAAAATAAATCAGCAAGATAATTAAGAAGATCTTAATAATATTATATAATTTATTCAGTTTTGATTTTTTTAAATCTTCTTCATTAGCAAAAACCATTTCATGATTTGTTTTATATCCTAAATCAGTAATATCATTTATAATATCATCAATTGCAACAATTGAATCCTCAAATAAAAGTTCTACTAAATTACGCTCTAAAGAAACACTAACTTCAACAACACCACTTCTTTGTTTGATCACATGATAAATTTTTTGCTGGCAGCTGCTACATGTCATCCCTAAGACCTTAATAAACATTTTTTTCATATTGTCCCCTTAATACAATTTAGAGAAGGAATTGATGACTTCATCAATTATATTATCGTTACAGTTGAGAAGGTCATTCTTAACACAGGATTTAACATGATTATTTAATATTACTCTACCTAAGCTTTTAATTGAATTGTTGACAGCAGAGATTTGAATTAAAATATCATCACAATACTGGTCATTTTCAAGCATTTGTTTGATGCCTCTTAACTGTCCTTCAATACGGTTAATCCGGTTTTGTATTAACTTTTTTTCATTATTATTTCGGATTTTTATGCGACAACATTGTTCTAGTTCCATATATATTTCCTCTCCAAAAATACCCCTACCGGGTATATAATTATTATACGTTTTTTAATACAATAAGTCAATAACAACTTAAAAGAGAATATTTACCAATAAAAAAATCCTTAAAATTTAAGGATTAGTTTTTCTTTACTGTTGCTTTTAAGCTAAATGAGAACGGAAATTTTCCTTTCATAAACGGGTATTGAAATAGTCCTGGTTCGACTTGTTCCATTTGCCCCATATTGAAAAAAATATTTTCATGTTCGTTAAAAAATTCAATATTCATTCCATTTCGAATGAGTGAATTAATAAGATCACTAACGGTGTACATCCAAAAATATGATGTAGCTTCTTTTGTTTCTGATGCGTATCCACCGATGGTATCACTGACATCCGGTTTCTTTTCAAAATATGGATACTTAATAACTGTTTGATTATCTTTTAATAAAGATTCATCTAAAGTTAGTAAGAAGGGATGACTGTCATAAACATAAAAGAATCCATCATCTTTTAATAAACTTCGAACCGTTTTTGCCCATTTATCAAAATCAGGCATCCACCCAATTGCTCCTTCTGATGTGAAGACAACGTCGTATTTTTCCTGATGGACATTACTTAACTCCAAAATATCAGATTCAATGAAATTAATCTTAAGATTAAAGTCAGATGCCAATTTTTTCGCATAAAAAATATTAGCAGGGGATAAATCAACTCCAGTACATTGTGCACCAAGTCTAGTTAAAGAGACAGTATCAGCACCTGTATTACATTGAAGATGGATTAATTTTTTATTCTTTAAATCCCCTAATTCGTTATGGATAATTCGATTGATAATCGATTCTTTCTTCTCAAGGATTTTTTTATAATAATGATAATGATCTTCCGATAATAAATCCCAAGCTTGTTTATTTGCTTCTATTTCTTTCATATTTTACCTCACTTATTTTCGATATGTATGCTCTGAAAAACACGCAATTTTTAAAAAATCATTTCTTTCATATAATGATTTTACTCTATTAGTTTTTGCGACTCTAAGGCGAATATGTTTAATTTCTCTTTCCATCATTTTCCTTAGACATTTTTTTAAAATGTATTGTCCATAACCATGATTTTGAAATTTTGGATTAACAACTAAATCAATTATATAATTATTTTCAAAAAGGTATGCACCTACAAGATTATCATCTAACCAAAAAGCTCCAAAATTGTCAGCATCGCTTAAAGAAACTAAGTCTTTATTAAAATATTCTTTGTATTTCGTATAATTATCTGTTGGCCAATTATTTTCTAAATTCAACTGATAATAAGCATCATCAAATAAAGATGCAAAATCATCAATCATATTAGGATGATATTTTTTAGAAACTAAATCGGATTTACAAATATCAGGAATCGATCCCATATATTCATAATGGTCTCCTTCCATATCCACCTTAAACCCTAAAGAACGGACCAAACTGATAATTAAATCATTATTTCCTGAAACATTAAAACATAATTCATGGTTTTCTTTAAGATTTCTAATAACTTCATTTGTATAGTCCTCAATTTTGTTTAGAATACATTCATTTTCATCACTACATGAAGCGTAAAAAATTGTACAATTATCATCGCGAACGATTAAAAAGACATTTTCTCTTGTTTTAATTAAATCTGAATAAAGAATTTCAACCTTACTTGTAGATGATAACTGTTCTACATATTGTGAAGCGTGAGGAGATATTCTTCCTATTATTTTTAAGATTTGTTCATTCATAATTTGCACCCAATTTTCTGTAAATATTTGTTGACTTGTCTACGATTTTTAAAAATAATTATTTTATCTTGATATTTTTCTTTATACATTTGATTACGTTCTAATATCTTTTTTGTGCGTCCATCTTTTAAAACCCATTTGATAAATTCCCAAGACCATCGCTCTTGACAACCACTTCCCATTGAGTCACGGGTTTTTCCCCGGTATTTTAAAAATCTGATAATGACTCCATAGAGGCATTTTATACGGTTAAATTCAAATAAAAATAATTGATCGCAGCTATCAAACCGAGATTTTGCTAATCTTGTATATTGACCATCAACAATCCAATTTTCCAAAGCAATAAAATTATTTAATTCATTTTCAATATAACCATCATTTCTTTCGGTCCAATTTGGTCCAAATTTAAGACGATCAATATGGATAACATCGATTTTGAAATGCTCACTCAACCGTTTTGCAAATGTCGATTTTCCACTACCTGAAAATCCAATTATTTGAATTTTCATTGTTGCATATCCTTAATATAAATAAGCGTATTAATATCTTTAGGGTCTTCGAAGCCAAGTTTAAATGCTAAATTTTGCGATTCTAATCGATAAGGCCAAGTATTCCAATCAGGTATTATATTTTCTCTTATTAACTCATCAATTAAGGCAACACATACAGAAGTTGCATAGCCTTGATGGCGATATCCTTCTTCAGTAAATAAATTTATTTCTGCATGACCTTTACCTATCATAAAGCTAGAACACCAACTGATACACTTCTCATTCACATATGCTTTTGCCGTTAAAAAATTCCAATTAGATTTTATTCCTTCAGAAATATTTTCTTCCTCTAATTTTACATTGCTAACTAAGATAATATTATTTTTAAACTCTAAATACTTAGATTTATTAAACGAAAAACTTTTTCTTACATCTTTGATCATTTTCTTGTCACTAAAGATTTTATCGAGTACTTCATTCCATGAATTTGATGGGCAAAAAAAGATTGCTTCATTGTGTTTTTTTAAAAATTCATTCAGAAATTCTATTAAATCCTGGTCATTAGAATCAAAAACTTTCCCGCAAAAATAATGAAACGCAAATGGAGTTATTAAGATTCCATATTTAGGGTTTTTTCCATTATCAAGATACAATTCTCCGTTGTATTGACCGTTTAAATGGGAAAAAATAATCGGTAAGCTGTGAGTATAATCATTAAATAAGAATGCATATTGTTCGTGGTTAGTTTCTATTTTCTTCATGATTTTCTCTTTCTATATTATATTATATTAATAATTATATAATAACACCCACAAATTATCAAATCATTTTTTTACTAATGAAGATTCATTATAAAAAATAGAAAAACAAAAAAGTTAGAAAACCTAACTTTATTTTGTGTAGTATTCAGTAAAATCAATTTGAACAAAAGGAATATCATTTATGATTCGATCCCTATACAAGGAAATAAATCTTTTTCCCCATTCATCAGTTTCGAGATTGCAACTTCGATGAATAACAATATATAAAATGAATTCCCTAAGCTTTAGGAAATAAGGAAATTGCTTGAAGGCATCGAGATCTAATTTGTTCTCACGATGATATCCTTTCATAAACAACTTCATGAAGTCTTTTGCCTTTGCTATTTTTACTTCTTCATTATCAATAAATGCCACATAATAGAATAGAGCAATTGCTATATCACTAACATACCATTGATATGCACAATCATCAAAATCAAATACGGTAAGTTGATTATCGAACACATAGAAATTGCCCATATGAACATCAGTATGAATTAAACCATAATTGTCTTTATTTTTAGGAAGTTGATTAAGATAATCTAGTAGCAACTGTAATTTTTCAAGGATAACTTGATCTGCTTTTGGTAAATATTTTTCTGCATCTAGAATTAAGGAATCTTCATTCCATTCATATCGTTTTTCCAAACCCTCTAAAAGCTGATAATATTTAGTTAGTCGATGGAATTGTCCAACCGTTTTTCCGTAATTTTCAAAAAACAAATCTGTAGCAGTATCTTTTCTAACATGCGATCCTTTTGCTTTATGATATGATGTTACAATAAAGAACCCTTCATCACTCGCAATTATTTCAACTAATCTTTTATTAATTGATAAGATCGGAATTGAGACATTGGCATGATTGTTTGCAAGAAAGTTGACAAAGTCAAGTTCAGATTCAACTTGTTGAATACTTCGATGCAATGTATGGGAAATTCTCATAATATAATCGATATTATTTTTTTGATATTCGAAAATATAATTTTCAAATCCGCCCACTTTTTTTACATCTTCATCATTAACTCCAAATAATTTTGCGGCTTTTTCTAATATTTCTTGATTAAACATTTCATGAATTCTTTTATCCATTAACTTTTTTCTCCTTTAGTTGTGGATTTGAATATTAATATTTCCGGTTGTTGTTTTTGCATAAATTGATTTTGTTCCCGTTGATGTGATTATTTGACCTTTACTTTTTATGCCTTGATATTTAATTGATCCAGTTGATGTTGATAAATTTACTTGAAAATCATTTTCATTTCCATTCAATGTCATCACTATATCCCCAGTTGTTGTTCTTGTATCGATATCATCACAAACGACATTGTTAATTTTAATATCTCCGGTACTAACAACGACATCGATTCTTAGGGTGTTAACATTGTCAATAGTAATTTTTCCGGTTGAAGCATTTACTTTTACTTCATTAGTAATATTACTGTTTCTAATTGAAGTATCTCCGGTTGTTGCAGCAATTGTTAACTTAACAGCATTAACATTTTCAATCGTAAGATTACCGGTTGTTGATGTAGCTGTTATATGTGTAACAACTGTTGTATCTTTAATAGAAATATCTCCTGTCGTAACCTTAACAGTTATTTTTTCCAAGTTAAAGTCCGATATTATAACATCTCCCGTTGTTGATATACATTCAATTTCTTTATTATAACTGAGAGGAAGATATACTTTAATAGTTTTTACTTCCTTTGATTGAAAATTAAAGTTAAAGAAACGAAATTTGTATTGGTAAGTGTTCTTTAATGATAATTTTCCTTCTTCAACAGAAAATTCAAAGTTATCTTGTTCTGATTCATAATATTCAACTTTATATGTTTCATCATCTGATTTTAAGAAAACAACATCATTAATTGTAACATTAATATAAACATCATTAACTGCATCTGTTCCTTCATGAACGACATACTCATAATTTTGATCAGTAATAAAAGCTGCTTTTATGACATTCAAATCACCTTTTGTAAAAACAAATCCTAAAACAACTGCAATTATTCCTAAGAAAATTGCTGAAATAGCTAAAAATTTTAATATTTTCATTTTATATTTCTCCTTTATTTGATTTTTTCTTAATTAATTTTGTAAATAATTTGATTATAGCATTAAGGATATAATTACCTAATTTAAATGTTATAATCGTTAATATTGTTAAAACGCCAGTAGCGATTAAACAACCACCGATTGCCATCATTATTACCGAAATATCGACCCCATCCATTATTAATTGGTATGTAATTGGGAAGGTTGAGATTAAAATTGCAAATGCAGATACCGCAAACGAAAATACAAGCGCAAAAAACACAATCACGATTGAGATAAACACCGTAAAAAAGGCTATTCCGATAGGTAATAAAATTGGCGAAGCGCAAATACCTAAGATGATAAAGAAATTGCTCATCGTCCTTGGTTTTTTATCTTCAGTTCTTTCCATTACTAAATCAGCCGAAACAGTATTGACAATGTTTTTTATATCGCCAAACGATGCAATTGCATCATCTTCAGTAATTCCATTTTCTTTTTTTTCTTCAATCAGCTCATCATAGAAAGCAATGATCTTCTTAACTTCTTCTTCTCGAAAGTTTTTTAAGCTGATTCTTAACTCATTAAAAAATTGTGTTTTGCTCATTATTAATTTTCTCCTTTATAAATTCGTACACTTTATTCATACTTCCCCATTCATCTAAAAAATCATGCACATGGAAAACCCCTTTTTTGGTAATCCGATAATACTTTCTCAATCTGCCATTATGCTGTAATTGATACGATTGTAAATATTGACCATCTTCTAGTCGTCTTAAAATTGGATAAAGAGTGGATTCAGACATTTCAACAATGCTTTGCGTATCTTGAATTAGTTTATATCCATAACTATCTTCACCAACTAGTGCTGCTAAAACACAAATATCAAGTAATCCTTTTTTTAATTGAATTTTCATAATATCTCCTTATGCATAATATTATACATTACATAGTATGCGTTGTCAACAATAAAATTACAATTTTTTTATTTTTTTTATTTATTGCACAGTATTGTCTTATGCGTTATATTATATAATACATAGTATGAGTTGTCAATATCTTTTTTTAAAAATTATAAAAAAAATAGCTTATAATAAGCTATCAAATTTTTAATCACAATTTTGAGATTTTTTCCATATCATCATCGGTTATTTCAAAATCAAAAACATCGATATTTTCAATGATTCGTTTATTTGTTACCGATTTTGGTAGTGGCAATAAGCCATTTTGCAAACTCCAGCGAACGCACAATTGGGCAACAGTTTTTGAATATTTACTAGCAATCACTTCAAGATCATGATTATTTAGAATCTTCCCAGTTGCTAATGGAGAATAGGCTTCTACTAAGATATTATTTTTCTTACAATACGCAATATCTTCTTCCGGAATATAATTAGGATTTACTAAAATCTGATTAACCATCGGAATAATCTCGCAATGGTTCAAAAGCGACTCCAAATGCTGAACTTTAAAATTAGATACTCCAATTGCTTTTATCTTTCCACTTAGATATAATTGTTCCATGGCTTTCCAACTCTCTATATTTTTTTCCATATACTCCATTCCATCAGTATTAACTCCCCACGGTTTTGGAGCATGGATTAAATATAAATCGATATAGTCCAAATCAAGTTTCCGTAAAGATTCATTAAACGCTTCTATTGTTTCTAAATAGCCTTTTGTTTCTGCAGGTAACTTTGTTGTAATAAAAAGATCAGCTCGATTCAAATTTGAATCACGAATTGCTTGTCCGACACTTTCTTCATTTTGATAAGCCATCGCCGTATCAAGATGACGATAACCGGCTTGTAGACTTGTTAAAACGGCATTATATGCTAAGTCACCATTAGGGATTTGCCATGTTCCAAACCCTACTACTGGGATAGAAACACCGTTAGATAAAACATAATTTTTCATCATTTATTTTAACTCCTTCTTTTAAACAACATAAATATTACCAAAAAAAATATCATAATACCATTAAAATGCTCATTATTTTAGTGAGTTTTTATTTTTTTACAAATTCGCTAAAATAATACTATTTTTTTTATAAAACCTAGATATAATTATTCATCCGAATTTATATGTGATTGGGGTGATTTTATGTACAAAATCGGAGATTTTTCGCGGATAAGTGGCTTATCCGTTGATACTCTATTTCAATACCAAAAAAATGGAATCTTGAAAGCTAATCTTATTGATAAGATCTCAAGGGAAAGGTTTTACGATGCTAATCAATTATTAGAAGTTAATAAAATTTTAGGATTACAAGAAGCCAACTTTTCAATTATAGAAATTCGCGATATCTTAAAATATAAAAGCCATCATGCATTAATGAACTTGCTCGAGGAAAAATTAAAGTTCCTTGAGAGGTTGATTATTGAAGAAGAAAACCGAGCTAATCGACTTCGTAAACATATTTTTTTTATTAAAAACGGTGGAATGCCGTTAATCAATGAAATTTTAATTAAAAAAACAGAACAAATTTTAATTACATCCATAAAGAAGTCAATCCAAAAAGTCAAAACTGATACAATCATCGAAGACTTATTATGTGAATTAAATACTCACTTAATGAGAATGAACATTAAACCACAGTGCCCTTTGATAATTTTGTATGATCAATATTATCTAAACAGTGATCAAACAACTTTCGATGTTGAAATAGCGACAACGATAATGGATGAAACAGAAGGTAATGAACAAATAAGTATTTATAAATTGCCTTCTGAAAAAGTTGTCTCTATTGTTCATCACGGCCCATATCACACTTTAGAAAGTACATATCAATTAATTAAAGAATGGATCATAGAAAATAAATGCACTGTTAACGGCTCCATTCGCGAAATATATCATTATGGAAAATGGTTTACTGAAGATAGTGATGAATTTCTTACCGAACTGCAGATTCCGATAAAATAAACCGTGCTCAAATATATTAGGTTTGAGCACGGATTTTTTTTAAATAGTTTTATGACGAGGATGATAATGTGTATGGAGGAGATTATGAGATCTTTCACTTAAAGGTTTTACCAGATAGTCATCATACAAATGTAATATATCAGGATTCGCATGAGACTTTCGAATAGGCATCATTTTATCAACAATATAGGTTGCATTGATGCGATCCTGTTTTACTTTATTTGTTGTTCCATATGGTTGACCGCCTCCACCTATACATCCACCAGGACAACACATAATTTCAATAAAAGTATAAGGTGAAGTTTTATTTTTTACCTGCTCAGCTAATTTTTTCGCATGTGACAACGAGTGAGCAACTGCAACTTTAACTTCCTTATTGCCAAGTTTTACAGTTGCTTCCTTAATACCCTCCATACCCCTTACTTCGTTAAAGTCAATATTTTCAAGATCGGTTTTATTTACTACCTCAGATACCGTTCTTAAGGCTGCTTCCATAACCCCACCGGTTGCCCCAAATATTGCTGCTGCTCCAGTAGTAATCCCAAACGGATGGTCAAATTCCATTTCTTTAATACTATCAAAATCGATTCCCATTTGTTTGATCATTTTTCCTAATTCTCTTGTAGTTAAGACATAATCAACATCACGATGGATACCATCGACTTTCATTTCTTCTCTTCTTGCCTCGTATTTTTTAGCAGTACAAGGCATTAATGATACAACAACGAGACTCTTTGAATTGATATTTTCTCTTTCAGCATAATATGATTTCGCAAGGGCTCCGAACATTTGTTGTGGAGATTTACATGTTGAAATATGTTCAAGAATGTCAGGATAATGTTGTTCGGCATAACTGATCCACCCCGGACAGCATGAAGTCATCATTGGTAAGACGCCGTTATTTTTTAGACGATGAATCAATTCATTGCCTTCTTCGATAATTGTTAAATCGGCGGTAAAATCAGTATCAAAGACACGATCAAATCCTAACAATTTCAAGGCTGTAACTAATTTACCCGTCACTATTGCCCCTGGTTTTTTACCAACTTCTTCTCCGATAGATACTCTTACTGCTGGTGCCACTTGAACGATTACATGTTTATCAGGATCATGTAACACTTTCCAAACTTCATCCGTATCATCTTTTTCCGTTATCGCTCCTACAGGGCAAACACTCGAACATTGCCCGCAAAACGTACAAAATTCATCAGATAAATATCTTCCGTAAGCAGGTGCAATAATCATTTCATGACCACGATTCATATATTCAATAACATTAACACCTTGGATTGTTTTACACATATCGATACAACGACCACATTTAATGCAGCGGTTAGGATTTCGAACGAGTGAGGAATTATAATCATCAATCGGTTTCATTTCTAATACTGGTTCAAATCTGTTTTTATCAATACCTAGTTTATTTGCTAATGATTGTAATTCACAGTTTAAGTTTCGACTGCAGGCAGTACAATTTGCATCATGGTTAGCTAAAATTAATTCCGTGATGGTTTTTCTTGCGTTCAACACTCGAGGTGAATTAGTTTTTATTTCCATTCCTTCACGGACATAGTTTGAACAAGAAGTAACAAGTCCCTTTTGCCCAACAATTTCAACAACACAAATTCGACAATCAGATTTTATATTTAAATCGGGATAATAACAAAGGGTCGGAATTTTAATATTGTATGCTTTAGCTGCATTTAAGATGGTTGTGTTTTCCGGAACAGATACATCGATATTATTTATTTTTAAATTTATCATTCGGTACCTCCTTTAATTATATTGATAATCAATTCGATCAAGGTAATCATCTCGGAAATATCTTAGTGAAGAGATAATTGCAGTTGGTGATGATTGACCTAATCCACAAAGTGAGGTTTGATGCATAACCCTTGCTAATGATTCCAAAGAATTTAAATCTTTGATCGTTGCTTCATGATTGATAAACTTTTTAATTAAATTTGCGAGCTGAAGGTGACCTTCACGACATGGAGTACACTTACCACATGATTCATGAGCAAAAAACTGAACAATCTTATATAAGATATCAAATAAATCAAACCGCTCATCAATTACAATAATTGCGCCAGCTCCAGTTTTTGATTCAAATTCTTCAAAGCGATCAAAGTCAATATTTAAATCAAGCATATATTCAGGAATCAACGGTCCACACGCTCCACCTAATTGAACCATTTTAATTCTTCGATTATTAATAGTTCCCCCACCTAGTTCTTCAATCACTTCTCTAATTGATGTACCAAATGGTATTTCATAAACACCTTTCTTTTTCACATTGCCACTTAAGCTGATGAGTTTGGTTCCGGTGGAAGTTTTTGTTCCAATTTTCTTATAATTATCTCCACCTTGTTCAATAATAAGCGGAATATTTGCAAATGTTTCAACATTATTAATCAAAGTTGGTTTATTAAATACTCCCTTTGATGTTGGGAATGGCGGTTTTACTCTCGTTCTTCCAGGTTTACCCTCAATTGATTCAATTAAAGCAAACTCTTCACCGCAAACATATGAACCAGCACCTGAACGAACTTCAATCGTAAAAGAAAAATCGGTTTTCATGATGTTTTTACCTAAATAACCTATGCGCTCAGCTTCAGAAATAGCCCATTTCATAATATGGATTGCATTAGTGTATTCCCCACGAATATACAAATAACCTTTATTTGCTTTTGTTGCATAAGCAACAATAATCATCCCTTCAATAATTTGATGTGGGTCATTTTCCATTAAATAACGGTCTTTAAAATTACCTGGTTCTCCCTCATCTGCATTACAGATTATGTATTTGTCTGGACCACTTTCTTTTGATAAACCCGACATTTTTATTGCAGCAGGAAAGCCAGCTCCGCCACGTCCTCGAAGGTATGATTTTTCAACCTCTTCGATGATTGCTTTTGGGTCAATCTTGAATGCTTTTTCTAATGTCTTATAGCCCTCAAACTGAAGAAAATCATCAATTGATAATGGATTGATTTTTTCACATCGTTTTGTAATTATTCTTAATTCATTCATTGTCTTTACCCCGATATTCAGAGATGATTGCTTTTACCTTTTCAGGTGTTAACTTCGTGTAAGTTTGACCATCAATTCGCATTGCAGGAGCCTTATCACAACATCCTAAACAACTAGTATATTCTAAAGAAAACATCAAGTTGTTTGTTGTTTCACCCACTTTAATTCCTATTAATCTTTCTAAAGTTTTAAGAATATTAGTCCCTTCGCTAATATAACACGGAACATCTTTACAAACTTGAATAATGTATCTCCCTTTTTTCTTTGTAGAAAATAATGAATAAAATGAAATGACACTGCAAACTTTACTTTCGGATACATTTAAATACTTTGCAATTCTTTCAATTTCATCATTGGTAACACTATGATCTTTTTTCATTCCATGATAATCAAGCAAGATCTCAATTAAGTATTCTTCGTTTGATGGATACTTTTTTAAAATCGCTTCTAACACTTTTTTACCTCCTCATTAGTATTTTTATTTAAAAAAAGGTTATATTTTTTTAGAAAAACAGAATCTTTCCAATAAAAAAGCCCACCATAAAAAAGTGAGCTATTAAACCTAAGTAAAAAGAGTATTGAATTTTTTTATTATGTTTTTATATCTACCCAAATTCAATTTGTTGCAAATATTGTAGGCTTATAACCCAGAAATATTGTACATTAAATTTAAGGATTTGTAAAGAGAAATATTGGAAAATTTAGGTATTTTCTTAAAATATACAAGAAAAATTATTGTTCTTAGATAATTAATTCAAAAGATCAAAATCAATCCCAAGAATTAACGTTGGAGAAACTGCTAAAAAATCATCGATAGATTTAAATCCTCCTATTTCTCTTCGTTTGTTAATAATTTGATTTGATAATTCAAGATTAATTTTCGAAAATGCTAAAAAGTCAATTTCAGTTGCTGTATTAATATCAAAAACATATTGTTCAAGGAAGTCTAACCAGGGAACGGGATTAATTTGCTGATCTTTACATTTAATCCAAATATTCGGATATAAACCGTCTTTTAATGTAATTTCATTATTAATTAACTTATTGAAAATGTCCTTCTTAAAGTTACGAACCTTTAATAAAACTTTTTTGTAATCTTCGATTATTCCTCGGCACCCTTTTTGATAAAGCTCTTCAAATAAAGACGTAGCATCGTAACTAATGGTTGCATAATACGTTAAATCTAAAAACAATTTGTAAAGATCTGATTTTTCTTTACTATAGGCATTTCCATAGGCTTCAATAAAGGCAATTAATGGATAATCTTCATTAATAAAGTCAATTTTCGAAAGCACAAAAATTATTTTCAGATATAAATTGAGAAAAGGTGTCACTTTAGATTCTTCAATATTAAAATATTGATAAAATTCTTTATTTAGATATTGATTTTTAAAAAGGTCATTCGCATAAAGATTAAAAAAGAATGTTGCAACAACACCTTCAGAAGCCATCATTTGACTTCCGCTTTTAATATGATACGGACTTGTTAAGGAAGAGGTTATATGAGCAATATGCAAATCTTGATAATTTTGATATTTTTCAATATCATCAACTAAAGCATTATAGACAAACCGATTATTTTTAGTTCCAAAATAACGCAATTGATTTCCCCGATATGATAACCAACTATTAATATCTAAAGCATTATCCCATTGCTCTAAAGCTTTTTCTCTAAATAATTCACCCTTACTTAAGTCACTAGATACAATTTCAAAATGAATTGCTAATCCTTCAAAGAATGCTGTAAAATTATCAGTAATTGATGTACAATCATGAAACTTATTTGATAATTGTTTATCTGGCCTAAAGTTTAATAGATATAACCATAAATGCGAATATTCATGTGCGAAAATTGATTCAATACCACTATCTTTAATATTATCCCAATTAGTATATAAAGCCAAATAACCCACATCTTTAAACTCATTAGTATCTTCTAATATCAAACCCTTTAATTGTCTTGGATCACTAAAATCAGTCATAATAAAGAGTTCATTTTCAATTTGCTCATCAAAGGTATTATTTAAAAAAATAAGTAATTTATCTCCTAAGTTAAGAAATTCAAGACATGGACTAGCATTAAGAATATTCATCATTAGTATATATTTTATTGAATCTTCTGTGATTAAACGAACATGATATATTTTATCTCCATTATCAGAATATGATTTTACATTTTTGATACCAAGTGAATATTTTATTTCACCATTTTCATTTAATACTGGTTCTACAAGTCTAATTAACATTTTATTCTCCTTTTTATTATAATTACATTTTACTATATTAATTTCTAAATTCAAACTAAAAAACTTAAATTTATAAAAAAATTCTATTGAAATCAATAGAATATTTAAGTTTTTTAGTAATCAAATTATTTTTCTAAAGGGAAATCTTTATCAGTAAATTTTTCATAGAATTCATCAATTACATTTAACAATGTCCTATCCAGAAAACTTCGCCCTTTTTCAAGTAAATCATTAGGAATACCATAATATGTTTCAGCAATACTTCCAGTAATAGCACATAACGTATCACTATCTCCACCAATGGAAACGGCATTTCGAATTGCATCTTCAAAACTTGTTGATTCAAAAAAGGCTTGAAGTGCTTGGGGAACTGTACCTTGACAGGTTTCATTAAAATAGTAATGATCGCGAATGTCATCAAGTGTAAATGAATAATCATAGTAATTTTCTTGGATAAACGCCTTTATCTCAGATATTATGCTACCCTTACGAGCTAAGTAGACGGCAACTGCGACAGCTTCTGCCCCTTTGATTCCTTCAGGATGATTATGGGTGATTTGCGTTACCATTTTGGAAAGAGCCTTTACATCCTCTAAACATCTACCCGCTAAGCTAACGGCACTAATTCTCATCGCTGCTCCATTTCCAAAACTGTGGTAGGGTTGAGGATTTTTGGATGTTAACCATTTTTTAAACATACCGCCATACCCACAATCAGGATACAAGCGACCAAAATTTCGCAATTCCTTGATTGTTTCTTCACTTAAATAACTATAATCTCCATCACAATTAAGTAAAGCTTTTGCAACAGCTATTGTCATCACCGTATCATCAGTAAAAAAGCAGTTCTCTGAAAAGAGTTCAAAATCTTTTGTTTTGATATTATTCCATTCAAAACGAGATCCAATAATGTCGCCGATAATTGCACCAAACAAATTTTTTTCCTCCTAAATTTATAATTTTTGTTATCTTAATTATACCATATTGATTTTTTATATACCAATAATTTCCTTATTTTTTATTATTTTAAAAATTAAATATTTTATTTTTTTCAATTGATGTTATAATAAATAAGTGAGGTGATATGATGAAAAAAATTGGTTATGAATTTATGGAAAAGACCCAGTATCAGTATTTGGATGCATCGGATCAAAGCAAAGGCGTTTTGCAACCACCGATTGAAATACCGTATGATTCGAATCAACCTTTAATTGATTTAGTGGATATTAAAGAAATCAGCTTAAATAATGTAAATTTGATTGAAATTTTTGAAAATAGAAAAAGTGTAAGAGATTATGCAAATACTCCTTTAACTTTATCGGAATTATCGTATTTATTATGGGCTACCCAAGGCATAAAAAAGAATTTAACCCGTGATACTCCAAGCGGTAAAATTCATGTTACTTTTAGAACGGTTCCTTCAGCGGGAGCAAGACATCCATTTGAGACCTTTATCTTGATTAATAATGTTGAAGGAATTAAAAGCGGACTATACCGCTATTTAGCTACTATTCATAAATTAATTCCTATTAACACTAACGATGATATTGCTGACTTGGTTGTTGAAGGATGTATGGAGCAAGAATTTGTGAAACAATGTGCTGCAACCTTTATATGGGTTGCTGATAGTATTAGAACAAGGTGGAGATACGGAGGAAGAGGCATCCGCTATATCCATTTAGACGCTGGTCATGTTTGCCAAAATCTGTATCTATCAGCTTTATCGATTAATGCCGGAGTTTGTGCAATTGCTGCATTTGATGATGAAAAAATCAATCATCTTTTAAATTTAGACGGGAAAGAAACGTTTGTAACATATATCGGAACTGTCGGAAAATTAAATAGATAAAGAAAAGTCACAGTAAATGTGACTTTTTTTAATTTATTATTTCATTTTTTCCAAATCTAAGTACCATACTAGCATAACTTCATCCCGAGCATCTTCATCATGATAATATGCGTATTCATTGATTTGACCTAACTCACATCCCTTTTTCGCATAAAATTTACATGCTGGGACGTTATTATTTTGGGATTCGATTTTTAATTGTTTTAAATTATGCTCTTTGCACCACTTTACAACTTCATCAAATAACTGACTTCCAATTCCTGTTCTTTGATATAGAGGGTCGATTCTAATATCCCATAAAACTGCTAAATCATCTCGACCTTCAAGCATATTAACATTGGGTGTTTTTGAAACAATCGTTGCTCCTCCAATTGGATGATTGTGATCAAAGACAATTAGAAAAACCCAATTTGAAATATCAAACTCTTTACACCAATCTTCAGGATTTTGGTTTTCACTATGATCTTTTATCACCTGATCAACTTCTACTTCTTGAATTAAAATTCCTTTAATTCCATTATCCTGTTTTATTAATTCAAACTTGGATTTAATTTTCGTAATCATCGGGATGGATTTATAGATTGTGAGATTTGACGCGTCAACTTGCTTTATTGTAATCATATTATATTATAGGATCTCACCATTAATGATTACTTGTTGTGGCTTTGTCATATAATGAAGAGGATGACCATTCCATATCACGATATCAGCATCTTTTCCAACCTCAATGCTTCCAACAAGGTCATCAATGCCATTAAGTTTTGCCGCATAGATGGTAACCGCTTTTAATCCTTCTAATTCACTTAAGCCTTCACGAACAAAGATACCGATTTGGGTTAAGGTATTGGCTGCATGAATGACAGGGTGATCAGTCATTATCGCGAACTCAACATGATGTTCAGACATAACCTTTGCCGTTTTAAAGGTTTTGTTGCGAAGTTCATATTTCGATTTTGAACCTAATGTTGGCCCTAAAATAACTTTCACATTATGGTTTTTCACATAATCAACAATCAGATGACTTTCAGTTGCATGATCGATAGTACCCTTTAACCCAAATTCTTCCATAATCCGAATTGCAGTTACAATATCATCCTGTTGATGAGCATGAATTTTAACCGGAAAACCATCAAATACTCTTGATAGTGATTCCCATTTCATATTAAATTCAGGACGGTTAGGTTCCTTACCGGCTTTTAAATCAGATTCATATTTGTCTTTTTTCATTTTATATTCTTTTGCTTTAATCAAACTGTCACGCATTAAGGCCGCAGATCCCATTCTTGTAGAGGGGCATCTAGGAAGTGCTTTTGTTGCATAAACACGTTTTGGGTTTTCACCTAAAGCCATTTTCATTGATGACTCAGCTTTTATTAACATATCATCGATCGTCTTTCCCTTCGTCTTAAGAATACTGAAGGTTCCACCAATGATATTTGCACTACCTGGACCAGTAACAACCGTCGTAATTCCAGCTTCTAAAGCTTCTTTAAAGGCAACATCCTGAGGTTTGATTGCATCTACTGCTCTTAGTTCCGGATAAATCGGATCTGTCATTTCATTAACATCCGCACCTTCAAATCCGATTGATTCTTCAAATAAACCAATATGACAATGCGGATCGACTAATCCTGGTGTGACATAATTATTGTTTGCATCGATAACTGTGGCATTAGGATAATCAAATTCATTAAGTTTTCCCACTTTCACAATCTTTTTTCCCTCAACCAAGATATCACAAATTTCATAATTTATTTTTGCCATACTAATAAGGTTTGCATTTTTAATAAAAATCATTTTAATATTTCCTTTCTTATATAAGTTATCAAAATTATATCAAATTTTTCAAATTATGTAAAACTATATCTTTAAATTAAATTATATCTCTTTACAAATATGGGAAATGTTGTTAAAATATAATTGCATAGAAGTATGTTATTTAAAATAGGAGGTCATATGAAAAGGTGGATATTATTGCTCGTTATTGTTTTTTGTTTGTTTTTGTTGTCTAGTTGTTTTGGACCTTTACCAATTTCTGAATTAGATATCAAAGATTATCCTAACAAATTAACTATTAAGAAGGAAATAGGTAGTTGTGATTTTTTTGAAAACCCTAACTCTTACTTTGATTTAGAAATTGTGGACGCTGATTTAATTAAAACAATTGTTGATGATCTTAATAGTTTAAGAATTGAAAAATCCCCTAAAAAGGTAACCTATTGTGGATATTCTTATATAATCATCGGTGGTAATACCGATTTCACCGATTTCGAAGTACAGATCATGGATAATTATCTTTATTACAGTAATTATCCTCACTATGCTGGCGAAAATTTGCCAAGTTATATTATTACCGAAGGCAATTTGGACATTTTAGATGAGTTGGAATTTTCTTTTCAACATTCATTTAACTTTATAAATACTCCAACATACCTGACGATTGATAAAGATGATATCAACGAGATTACAAAACTAAAATCTAACATTTATACCTCGGGTGATTATATTGTTAATGGAAATATAATCAATAATTTAAACAATATTAAATATAAGGAGTCAAAAGAAACGATCGAAATCACGAAATATGACTATATAATTAAATGGAATGATACTCAAATTAAATTTTTCAATAAGTATTTTTATCTAAATGATGATCCGGTTTTATATGAAATTGTTATTGGTAATATTAATTTTTTTAATCAATTTAATTATGAGAAAATGTCATTCATCTTTACTAATCCTTCGATGATTACCGCGAAGAAAGATTATCCATATAATCTTGATGATAGTGGATGTGAATATGAAATATTGCATATTACTGATTCGGAAAAGATAGACTATATCATAAGTAATTTAAATAACCTCACCTTTGTAAAAAAAGGCCAAACTTCCTTTGATCTAAGTTTGTATGAATATATTCTTGAATTTGACGATAAAATTATTTATTTTCTTGGAACACATGAAATTGTTCATGACACATTTACTGAAGTAGGCGATTATTTTCTTTATAAAAATAATGTCTATGTCATGATAGAAGGAAATAAAAATTTTATGGATAGTGTTATTTTTATTCAAAAAGATTAGACCTTTCAACACCTTTTTAGATGTTTTTAATTTGCTTTTAAAAGGAAAAAATACTTGCCTTTTTTACAAAATTGGAATATAATATATTAAACCGTTGAGAGGAAAGTAAAACTATTGATGTCCTTACAGAGAGTTTTGCATTGGTGAAAGCAAAGCAGGTAACACTTTAGAATAATGGGTCCTTGAGGGCTAGGCGAAAATTATAGTAGCTTGTGACGTAGAGCTCACGTTATAGAGCATAAATGTGTTAGCATTTAGTATAAGTGGTTGGTTTTTTTAATCAACAATAAAGGTGGCACCGCAGGTATCAATACTTGTCCTTTTTATCAAGGGCAAGTTTTTTTTATTTTTTGCTAACATAAAGACCTACGTATAAAGAAAAGGAAGGTAAAAACAATGAAAAACGTAGACTTTAGAAATTATTTAAAGCAATATCCTGATCAATTGGGATATTTTGGGAAGTATGGAGGTCAATTTATTCCCGACGATTTAAAAGAAGCTTTTTTTGAAATTAATGAAGCTTATTTGAAATTAAGTAAATCTTCACAATTTATCAGTGAACTTAACCGCATCAGAAAAGAATTTCAAGGGCGACCGACACCGGTTTATCACTGTAATCGTTTATCAAGTTTACTTGGCACTGTGCAAATTTACTTAAAAAGAGAAGATTTAAATCATACCGGCGCTCACAAACTCAACCATTGTATGGGTGAAGGGTTAATCGCAAAATATTTAGGCAAAAAGAAACTGATTGCGGAAACAGGAGCAGGGCAACATGGGGTCGCATTAGCAACAGCAGCAGCATATTTTGGACTAGAATGTGAAATTCACATGGGAGCTATTGATATTGTAAAACAAGCTCCAAATGTTGCGAGAATGAAAATTTTAGGTGCAAAAGTTATAAGTGTAACTACAGGCCAGCAAACGTTAAAAGAAGCTGTCGATTCGGCATTTGAGAGTTATTTAAAGAATTACAAAGATGCTATCTATTGTATCGGTTCTGCAGTTGGACCTCATCCATTTCCAATGATTGTAAGAGATTTTCAAATGATAGTTGGGCAGGAAGCAAGAGCGCAATTTCTTGAAATGACTTCAGAATTACCTGATCTTGTAACAGCTTGTGTTGGAGGAGGCAGTAATAGTATCGGAATGTTCATTCCATTCTTAAACGATCCCATAAATTTAGTGGGCGTTGAACCATTAGGCAAAAGTAGAAACAGAGGTGAAAATGCAGCATCCTTAACATTAGGAAGCGAGGGAATCATGCATGGTTTTAATTCAATTATGTTAATGAACGAAAAGAACGAACCTGATTTGGTTTATTCAATCGCAAGTGGTCTAGATTATCCTTCAGTTGGGCCTGAGCATGCCTTTTTACATGATATAAAAAGAATTAGTTATGAAGCAATTACTGATGAAGAGGCAGTGGAAGCCTTCTTCTTGTTATCAAAATATGAAGGAATTATCCCGGCCTTAGAAAGTTCTCATTCATTGGCTTATGCTATTAAAGAAGCTAGAAATAATAAAAATAATAAAACAATCCTTGTTAATCTATCCGGTCGTGGCGACAAAGATATTGATTATGTGATTAAAAATTTTGGATTTGATTATTTAAGTAAATAAAATAAAAAAGCAATATTAATTATAGATAATTCTACAATAATATTGCTCTTTTTAATTTAACGTAGCAGAGTAGATTAATTTATTTTATTCACTATACGGTAAATAATAACTAAAATTTTTCTCTAAATGAGATATAGCAACAGCACGGTCACCCGCTACAACATTATTCCAATCGTCTTCATTTACAAAACGGATACTATCCATTTTGATTAGTCCCCAACCGGCATTTAAATTATCACTTAGTTCAAGATAATATAATTTACCTTCATCTAAGCTTGTTAAGTCAAGCATATGATTATCAAAGTCACCATTATCTTTTCCTGATAAATTATCTCGGCGAACATATCTTAATACTTCAATATTGGTTCCTACTTCTTTAATTGAAATAAATAATTGTTTATCATAACGAATCGCTCCCGCCCAGTCTAGGCGAAGATATTTGTTTCCGATAACATTAAACGCGCTCGATCTTAAAACTCCAGTTCCCGCATCACCATTGTGGTTATTACTCATTACATATCCATTTTCAATTCTATATTGATCGGTGACATTTGACCAATCATTAAGATTATTATCGAAATATCCATTTTTGATTGTGTTATCAGCGGTATCAATATTTAAAATTGATGGGACGATATTAACTGCTAATTCTTCAGGATTATATACAGGAGCATCCTCATAATAAGTATAGAAACTGTCAGCTGCTAATACACACCATTCCGAAGACGCAGTGTCTGATATCGTGATATATAAACTTTCACCAAGATTAGCAACAGTTGATAAATCAAAGTAATATTGATATAAATAAGCTTCACTGTTTCCGGTATCACTTCCAGAGTTAAATCGGTGATTACCAAATCTTGCAACTTCCACATCATCAGCAGTTCTTCTAACGGAAACAAATGCAAATGATGAATCACGGCCGCCACCTAGTTTAAAGCTTAACCAACCGCTTCCTCCTAAGATAAAGTCTGATGAACGAAGGTGTCCCATTCGCTCTTGACCTGAATCTTTCGAAATTGATCCACCATAAATACCAAGATTATAATTACCATCTTTATTGTATGAGAATTGTTGATCAAAATAACCACCACTAACCACTCGCTCATCAGTCCAGGCAATCATTCCGGTCTCACCCTTCCAAATCGCATAGCTATTCCAACCATATAAATTACCAGTTTCAAAGCCAGCATTTAAGATTTTGTATTGAGCGTTGATGGTTTCAAGATTAAAGCTTACATTATTATTTTCAAAAGTCTTTAATACGAGTGAGTATGATGTTTGATTGAACCGATAGATATAAGTTAAGAAGGCACCTTTTAATGTTAAGGTATTATCTAGATATGTATAATCGACATCTTCAACTAAATCTTGACCTAAATAACTAACACCACTAAACGTATTATTATTTAAGGAAACTTCATAACTAACATCATTAGTTTGATCAATTTCAAAACTAGATGATTCAATTACTTGTGGTAAAACAACAGAATTGTAATGGGTTGTAATTGTATTATCAGCATCAGCTTTTACAACTAAATAAGCTCTAACTGCTAACATTGAACCAATCGGAAAACTCATTACAAACTCATTTGATGCATCAAGATAATTTGCACCTTGATACACTTTAACACCCGTTGATTCAAGATTAATATTACCAGGATTTTGCGATGTTAACATTCCATATTCAATTAATTCATATCCTTCCGGAACAAAAAATTGAGCTAAATAAGAATGATATCCTTCACGCAATTGCAAGTCTCCGTTTAAAGATATAATTGGTGCTAAAGTTAACTTACTATCAAGATATACAGCCGTTACTTCACGATTACTTAACATTGAAAACGAATAAGTCCTTTGGAATGAGACAACATGTCCGTTTTCTTCCCAATGACTAAACTGTTTACCGTCAAGTTCTGCTTCTGCAGTGACCGTTACTAATTGGTTGTAACTGTATTTTCCACTACCTGAACCATTATTAACAACTAAGTCAAATTCAGTTTCCATGATCGATTGATATTGTAAAACAAAGACCATATTTTTATTAATATTTTCTAGTGAAGCTTCACCTTCTGCTGTTTTCCATTTAGGCTCAGCAATTGATAAACCTGGTTTGTTCGGTAAACTAACTGCTGGTTCACTCGCATTTTGTCCGTTTTCTACAAATTGCGTATCAAGCAATTTTCCATTACTGTCCATAAATAATACAACATGAGCATCATTAGGACTAAATACGGCATGAATGTCCATTTTACTTGTAACCACAAATTGATGATTAACTGGTAAATCTCGTCTTACAACGCCATTTACTACCCAAAACGCAAACGTATAATCACCATTTGTTAGATGACTATCCAATTGAATTTTTGATCCATAATCAACATTCGGTATCGTTTTTGAAATATTAGGGTTTTCTTCATCAAAGATAGATGTTAATTCAACATCGACAGTAGTTGTTGTTGCATTAACTACCGCATAAATGCTGAAAAAATAAAAGATCACCGATAAAAAGATAAATAACCTGAATATTTTTCTTTCCATATTTTTTACTCCTCAAGGCCTTCTGTGCAGATGGCACCAGAACCAAAGTTTCCACTTAAAGCAATATTTTCTTCAATAGTAAATTCAATGATTTCTACAATTGGTTTTTCATAAATTTCATTTGAATTATTAAATTTTTTCTCCATTCAAACCTCCATTTTTTTAAGTTCTTATACAAAAATCTCAATAAAATTTTTTAAATTACTCCCATTTTAACGTTGGGAACATTCCGTCAATAAAACTCCAGACACTTGAGCTAAAAGTTTGATTTGAGCTCATGTGTTGTAAATCATTACTACTCTTCGCGTTAATTCCGTCTCCAATCCCGCTGCCAGGATTGCCAATCCGATCTAATGGAGCTAATATATTATCATATAAACAATTTTGATATACTGATGCATAAGTTCCACCAACTGTACGTCCAACAAATCCACCGATATAAATCATACTTCCATTTATGTTATTTGTAATTGTATTCATGGAAATAGAACTTGTTATCTTACTGTTATAGCCTTCTAAGCGGCCAATAAAACCACCCATATGAACTAAAGTTGTCGCAGTTGTACTTACCCCACCGGTTGAATAACAATTTTCAATTTTTCCAGAACCCATATACCCAACAAAACCACCAACATAGTTTGTACCAGCAATCGTTGTATCAGCAAAGCTTTCACTAATAGTAAGGAAATTACTTGCCATTAAACCAATGAACCCTCCACTATAACTTTGTTCTCCACCGCTAACAGTTATATTAGCAGTTGTAGAACATTGATAAATGTTTGTTTGATATTCTGGATTATTCGCTCGGCCAATGAATCCACCAGTTAGATAGTTTTCAGTTACAATCTCACCACTAAAGACAGTCTTAGTAACACTTGTATTTTGGAGGAGACCAATCACCCCACCAGCATTACCAACTCCATTTAAAGATACAGCATTCATTGTAAATAAAACTTGGCAATTTATTACTTCACTGTTTACTGCAAACCCGGCAAGTCCTCCAATATTGCTTTCTAGAATATTGTTTGATCCGTTTAAGGTCCCTTCTAATGTCAGATTTTTAATAATTCCATTCTCTAATTTTCCAAAGAATCCAACATTTTTTGAAGATGAAGCAATATTTATATTTGATATTTTAAATCCATTTCCGTTAAAGACGCCGTTAAAATCTAACGGAGTCCAATCAGAAGTAAGGATAATATCATTCTCCAAAAGATAACTTCCCGTCCCAGTAATATTTCGTAATTCTGCTTCAGTTGTAATCGCTGTTACACTACATATTACCTTATTACTAAGATTAGATGAATTATGAAGTTGAGATATCGCTTTAACTTGTAAATAACTGCCACTAGCATTTAAAATTTCACTTGGAATTGCAAATGTTGTTGAAGTGATGGTATCAAGAAGAATATCATTTGCATAAATTTCATAAGCTGTTGCCCCGACAACACTGCTGAATGTTAAAAGACCTTGGTTTATTTCGATGTCTTTTGGAGCTGCTAATGTTAACGTTTGTAAAGTAAAGGTTGCTTTTGTAAATTCAGAATCCATGAATTCCTGATTATCACTTAATGCCTTTACTTTCACATTAACTGTTCCCACATATTGATACTTTAAAGAGATTTGGGTAGTTGAAGATTCAATTTCATCTACTTCATTGATAATTACTAAATATCTATTAGAATTATTAACGCTATTCCAAGTAACTACACCATCACTCTCACGAACGTTTCCAGGATTTGAAAGTTGAACTTTAACAGTAAATACTGGTGAAAATTCACTTGATTTGATTAATCCGTCTGATCTTCCAACAGCTAAGATTTGAATATTTACGGGATTATTAATTGTAATGGTATATTCAGGGATTGTCGTCATGTATTCAATACCATTAATTTTTAATACATAGGATGTTGCACTTAAAACGGGATCCCAAACTATTTTATTGCCAATTTGACGAATATTGGTTGGGGTTTCAAGTTGTAAATAAGCCACCACTGCTAATTCGTTAGAAAAATCAGAAGATGAGTTAACAAAAACAGACTTTACTGATATCTTTATCTCACCTATATATTCATTAGGCAAAGTAAAGGTATTCGTTGATACTTCATATTCATTATCATTAATTTTTAATACATAACCAGTTGCACCTTTTACTTCACTCCAACTGACGATTCTTCCTTCTAATGTTAAACTTTGAGGAGGATTTACAGATGAACATCCGTGAAGGAAAACAAGACCCAAAACTATTAATAATAAATAAATGCTTTTTATATTTCTTTTCATAATCTTTCTCCCTTCTATTTATTTGTCCTATTAACAGTTGCAGTAACCGAAGTATAAGCAGAAAGGTTATTTAAGACTTCTTTTGTTGTTTGATCACGAACATAACTTACAACATAATAATGATTTGGCACTTGTAATGAATCAAAATCAATGCTGACTGATATATCTTCACCAGTTGCATAGATTCCTAAAGATAAATGTGAAAAGTGCTTAACTGAATATTGTTGGACTGCTTCAGTAATTAAATTACCATCAAAGTCATATAGTTCAGCTACAAATTCAATATCGAAATTTGATTTATCATTATTATATTTTTTATTCAATGCTTTTGTATTTGCAGTTAAAACTGAACCATCAAAGCCAAATTCAGCTGCTCCTGCTCCAAAATCGCCACGAGAAATCGCAAGACCAACATACATATCACCGGCTCCATAGTAGAAAAACCACTGATTGTTATGACGTATCATGCTGTCAGCAAACATACATTTATTAAATAAACCATAGTCAATTTTATTTGTATCGGTTGGATAGATTGACGGTTCATCTAAATCCATTCTAACATTGGTTAATTCGAATGGATTAGATTTAGTTGTTTTTAAAACACCTAAAGCATAGAACCATCCATTAACATTAGCTTGACGATATTGAATATTATTATCACTTAAGACACCGCCACCATACATCAAATAAATTTCTTCATCATTTTCACCATAAATATTGGTTATAGCCATACATGATTCATTACCTTTTGTTAATGCTTCAATACTATTATTTCCAAAGCCACCAGTATCAATATCAACAATATCTTCAGGCTTAATTTGTAAAACATCAGTTGTAAAGCCGATTCTTGTATATCCGCCATCTTTCATATAAATCATATAAACCTTGCCATATTTCCCTGGGCGAGGGTCATTAATCATAACTGCATTTCCTTCTGGGTCAGTGACGTAAGATCCTGATTTAATATTACCGCCAAACGCTGTAAACTCAGGTGCTAAACGTCCATGTTTTGTATAAGTTACAAAGTCATGAGTATAAATAATTCCTTCACGGGTTACATGATTATCATACATTGTATAAGTAATATAATATGTTGTCTTGCCACCACGATTTGGATCATTTTCAATTTTAAACATTCGTGGATCTTCCAAGCCTCCGCCTTTTTCGTCGTCTGTTGTCGGCCAGGCAATCAGATTATTTTCACCGCGAATAAAGTTAACGCCATCATATGAATATGCATATGCTAGAGTTGACATATGGCCAAGTTCATATTTAGGACGCCCATCGCCCATGAAATAGTATCTGAAATTATCAGGAAGCTCAGCACGATAAATCATATGGAACATTTCTCGCTCTTTATCATAGATAATAGCAGGATTATAGGTTGCATATGATTCAAACCCTGGAATATTTCCATCCTTAATGCTGTTTAGGTCAGTAACAACTCCATCTGCTTCAATCGGGTAACCAATTGGAGCAAGCACTAACCCCGATTTATTTAGAGTTATATTGTTCATTGCAGTCCAAGCAGGACTATTTTTTGAAAATTCTAAGACATTTCCAAGTGGAACTGATTTTATTTCTGACCAATTAAACAATTCAAAAGAATATATCGAAAAAGTTGATTCCCATGGTAACCGACCAGTTTTTTTAGTTTCCTCACTTGTTTCTCTTTGAATAAGTTCTACTTTAATATATCTTGATGTTGTTTTTGAATTTAAATTAAAATTATCAACTTCTCCTAATCCAACATCAGATGCAACCACTTCTTCCCACTCACTATCGATGCGTTCAGGAGCTTGATTTGTTGAGGGGTGACTGTAAATTGCAAATCGTCTTGCAAATGAAACTTCCCAACGAATCTTAATCAAATCAAATGTTTTAGCTTCTAGCATATCAACAATAAAATATTGATTGTCGGCAACCGCAGAAGCCCAACGCGTATGAGCAAGATTGTCAACCATAAACTGCTTATTATGAGTAGTTTCATTTTCATTACTTGAGACTTCTAAAACCTGACTGCCTACAGTTAGATTTTTCGGTCCGAACACTTCAAAGCTATAAAACGAATATCCATATTGGGTTCCACGTTTAACACCTTGAAATTTAACATATTGAGCTTCAATCCAAGTCGGCAGGATAATCTCATCGATGGTAACACGATCATTTTTCACATTCGCTACTACGGTCCATGTAATAGCATCTAAAGAAAGTAAAAGATTGTATTCGCTAGCGTAAGCTGCTTCCCAGTCAATCACAATTTTACCTACTTTTTCGACTGAACCTAAATCAACATAGAAAAATGCGTCATCTTTCGGTTCACTTGCATATCTAGTTTGACTGTTTGCATCGATAGCACGAATATTTGTATTATTATCAGTATGATTGGTTGAAACGACTCTTCTTCCGAAGGCTAAATCAACACCATACTCTACTGTAAAAACTGCCGCATCAACCTTTTTACTATGAATAAATAAAAGCGATAAGCTTAACATCAGGGCTATAATTAATATTTTCTTTTTCATGTTATTCTCCTTGATTTACATCAACACCTAAGATTTTTGTAAGCACTAAATGAGCATACAAAGCACAAGGCCATGTAAAATAATCTCTACTATATTGGGTTGGATCATCAGCATTAAAAGCTTCATGCATTACATATGTACCACCAGTGGTATCGGTCATGTATTTTACGCAATTCTCGATTTCTTCAGGATCTGTTGAAGTTAAGCCTTGCATTGCAATTGACATATGCCAAGGGACGGGAACGTTAGGATGAGGGTTGCCTTCAGGTCCATGGGAAACCGTATCATGAGGATCACCGATGCCTTTCGCATATTGACCTTCATAATAATAAGGATTATCAAAACTTAAAGTGAACTTTCTTGTGTTTTGATAAATCGGATCATCGATCTCACAGTAACCAAGCCATGGTGCTGAAATCAAACTTGGTATATTAGCAACATCCATCAACAATTTTCCTTCAGCGGAATTTGTATCACTAGTAAAACCATTAACCTCAAAGGCATATATTTTGCCGTGGTTCGGATGGTTATAAACTCCATATGTTTCGATTGCTTCGCGAACTTCATTAGCCATAAATAACGCTTTTGTTTTAGTAAGAGAATCAAACCCAAACTCATCATATAAAGAAGCAATCTTTTCAAGCGTTGCCACCGCAAACATATTACCTGGAATAAAGAATTTGTAATAAGTCACATCATCACTAGGACGATACCCACTCCAGATTAATCTGCTATTTACATTAACTTCATGAGGTCCGGCAGCACGGTCACCACCATTTTCAATCCGATAATTGGCATCACTATGATTTTGTTCAGCTTCAAAAGTATCAATTATTTTTTGAACTGTCATTTGAAAGAAAGTATCAAAAATACTATCATCTTTGGTAATTGCATAATATTCATATGCTAACCAAATTGGATAACATAAAGAATCAATTTCAAATTTACGTTCAAAAACACTTCCATCAAGATTAAAAGCATTGGCATATGGATCACGACGAATTAATTCAAATTGTTTCTTCAACAATCCTTTAACCATTAATCTTACATCTTCATCAATCGTCATAAATTGAAGATATGGTAAAACTTGAGCACTAGAGTCACGTAACCACATCGCATAAATATCACCTGTATAAACAAAGGTACTGCCATCAAGATTATATTTTAAAACACTTGGCCAATTTCCTTTATTATTTTGAATGCCATCAATTGAGGAATAGAACGTTTTTTGGAGGGTAATTCGGGTTTGTTCATCTTGAATGCTATTGATAATTGGATCGATATAATTTCTCATATTTTGATATGTTGGATTAAGGTTTATCTTTTCAGTTAAAAGATTAATCGCAATTTCATCTGTAACATTTGGCAAATCCAAATAGAGAGTATTAATTTGTTCAATTGTAACTAATCCCCAATCACCTTTAGAATTATCGACAATCTCAAAGTATAAACATTCCCCATGATAAGCACTTAAATCAATATAATATAAATGGGTATTTTCTTCATCAGCTTCTTTCCAACGGTTGCTATAAGTTCTATAAATTTCTTCATTAGTGCCAACCTTTTTAATTGACAAATATGTCAATTCCTTGTGTTTTGTTGCTCCTAAACGAAAAGAAATAAGATTTTTTCCCCCCACTTTAAATGCACTTGAACGTAAGAGGCCGACTGCTGCTTCATTAGGACGATTACTTAAACGGTTATTATTATTAATATGAGTATCTAAAAAGCTATTTGGTTCACCAACCACTGTCCATCCTGCGAGAGTTCCTGCTTTAAAATCACCATTATATAAAACGTTAGGAGTACCCTCAGCATCTGAAAAGATTGGCATAATATTAGTTGCTTCAAAACCTTCTAAAAACTCCGGTATATCTTGATAATAAGTAATAAAACTATCCAAGGTTAAATAACCCCAATTAGCAGTTGATTCATCAACTACTAAAATATAAACAGATTTACCTTCATGAAGCGATAGATTAGCATAATATTGAACTAAATTAGCTTCACGGTAATTTTCTTTATCATTCACATAATTTGTTGTATTAAATTCAGTATTTCCGAAACGATATAGTTCAACATCATTAGCGGCATTTACAATTGAGATATATGTTAACCCAACATTCTTTCCTGCTCCTAACTTAAATGAAAGATAGCAGCTTCCACCGATTTCAAAAGTCTCTGATTTCATCTTACCAGTTAAGGTCTCGTTATAAGCCCCATATAAGTATTCACCATCCTTATCATAACTTACTGTTTGATTGGTGGTTTGAAAATAAATTGCATCTGTTACGCCGGCATTAGCAAACGCATTTCCACTAACAATTGTCCATCCTGTTAAATCACCGGTTTCAAAATCACCGTTAGTTATCATGTACTTACTATTATCAGTAACAGGATTCTCTTTGTTACACGCCATTAAAATTGTTAAAGTAAACAATATCAATAAGCCAATAAATAATTTCTTCTTTTTCATATTCACCTGTTTCTCTTGTATTTCAAGTTATTTTTAATATGGCAATAAATAATTATAGTTTGTCTGAATATTAGAGATGGAAACAGCACGATCATTATCACCAACACTATTCCAATCGTCTTCATTTACAAAACGGATACTATCCATTTTGATTAGTCCCCAACCGGCATTTAAATTATCACTTAGTTCAAGATAATATAATTTACCTTCATCTAAGCTTGTTAAGTCAAGCATATGATTATCAAAGTCACCATTATCTTTTCCTGATAAATTATCTCGGCGAACATATCTTAATACTTCAATATTGGTTCCTACTTCTTTAATTGAAATAAATAATTGTTTATCATAACGAATCGCTCCCGCCCAGTCTAGGCGAAGATATTTGTTTCCGATAACATTAAACGCGCTCGATCTTAAAACTCCAGTTCCCGCATCACCATTGTGGTTATTACTCATTACATATCCATTTTCAATTCTATATTGATCGGTGACATTTGACCAATCATTAAGATTATTATCGAAATATCCATTTTTGATTGTGTTATCAGCGGTATCAATATTTAAAATTGATGGGACGATATTAACTGCTAATTCTTCAGGATTATATACAGGAGCATCCTCATAATAAGTATAGAAACTGTCAGCTGCTAATACACACCATTCCGAAGACGCAGTGTCTGATATCGTGATATATAAACTTTCACCAAGATTAGCAACAGTTGATAAATCAAAGTAATATTGATATAAATAAGCTTCACTGTTTCCGGTATCACTTCCAGAGTTAAATCGGTGATTACCAAATCTTGCAACTTCCACATCATCAGCAGTTCTTCTAACGGAAACAAATGCAAATGATGAATCACGGCCGCCACCTAGTTTAAAGCTTAACCAACCGCTTCCTCCTAAGATAAAGTCTGATGAACGAAGGTGTCCCATTCGCTCTTGACCTGAATCTTTCGAAATTGATCCACCATAAATACCAAGATTATAATTACCATCTTTATTGTATGAGAATTGTTGATCAAAATAACCACCACTAACCACTCGCTCATCAGTCCAGGCAATCATTCCGGTCTCACCCTTCCAAATCGCATAGCTATTCCAACCATATAAATTACCAGTTTCAAAGCCAGCATTTAAGATTTTGTATTGAGCGTTGATGGTTTCAAGATTAAAGCTTACATTATTATTTTCAAAAGTCTTTAATACGAGTGAGTATGATGTTTGATTGAACCGATAGATATAAGTTAAGAAGGCACCTTTTAATGTTA
>OBJA01000138.1_pt1 | contig 73977 bp, 70 predicted proteins | sample 1519751 | NCBI WGS metagenome assembly OBJA01 (sample SAMEA3881238, study PRJEB22517) | soil metagenome | biome: lake sediment; feature: soda lake sediment; material: sediment, water from around vicinity | place: India | collected 2013-12-23 | depth 3 m | reverse complement strand
ATATTCTGATTTACAATAAGTTAGAAGGGTGTCCCGAAAAAGTGCGGAAAACAGGAGAGCACAAAATTTACAAACTCTGTTTCGGCTCTTTATTAGTGAGTGTTACCAAATATACACCGGCAAATACAAGAATCATAGATACTATTTTATGCCACGAAAAAGTGTCTTGTCCAATAAGAATAGCAATAACGGTAGCAATAATTGGCTGAAGATATATGTAAATACTTACGGTTGTGGGATTCACATACTTGAGTCCAATTATATTACACATATAGGTTATAAACGTAGCACCCACCACCACAAACAGTATAGAACCATACACCAGGAGAGAAAGTTCAGAGAATTGAATATCGAGAGCCGGACCCGATCCATAGAAAAATACCGGAATACTACCAAATAAAAACATATACTTTAAAACCGTAAATGCTCCGTATTTTTTCATGAGCGGTTTAGTCCATACCAAATACAAACCATACATTACGGCATTAGTGAGAATAATAAAATCTCCTATAGTATGAGTGCCGGTATATTCTGAATGACTCGCACTTAAAATTAATAATAATGCCCCGGAACCGCCAATAACTGTCCCCAAAACCTTGAGTTTGGTTATCGGAAACTTAAGAATTATTGCCGAAAGAATCATAACAAACAAGGGGTTCAAGGTCATAATAATTGAGGCATTAACCGGACTGGATTTTTCAATTCCCCATACCAGTAAAGATTGATTAATTGTTACCCCCAATAAGCCGGCAATACATATTTTCCACAGTTCTTTACGAGGGATTTTTTCATGTTTTAAAAACAAAGAGATAATCCAAAACAGTAAAAGTGCCCCTGTAGCCCGCAATAACGCGAGTCCCTGCCAAGATGCATGCTCCGGTAATACTTGTTTTACGGCAATGTAATTAATGCCGTACATAACATTTGCCGTGAGAATAGCAAGGTGAGCTTTTATTTGATTTCTCATGGCGTCAAATCTACGTATTTCCGTAATTATTTTAGTACATTTGTAAAAACATAATTATAAAAAATGACAATATTAGATACAATAGTAGCAAAACGAAAACATGATGTTGTGCTTCAAAAACATGGTTTTTCATTATCATCTTTTGAAAAAGCACCATTGTTTAATCGCACCATACTTTCTGCTACTGAATTTATACAGCTTCCAACAAAATCCGGTATTATTGCCGAACATAAACGGCAATCCCCATCAAAAGGAATTATAAATGCGAATGTTTTTTTGCAGGATGTAGTGAGCGGATATGAACGTGCCGGAGCTTCCTGCCTTTCTATTCTTACCGAATTTGACCATTTTGGCGGTACGCTTTCTGATTTAGAAGAAGCACGCTCGTTGGTAACAATTCCAATACTCCGTAAAGATTTTATGGTAGACGAATTTCAGATTCTCGAAGCCCGAGCTTCCGGAGCCGATTTTATTCTGTTAATAGCTGCATGCCTCAGCAACAAAGAAGTAAGAAAATTTGCACAAATCGCAAAATCTCTCGATTTAGAAGTCTTATTAGAGGTGCATACAAAAGAAGAACTCGATGCTTGTTGTCCCGAGGTTGATATGGTTGGAGTTAATAATAGAAACCTTAAAGATTTTTCTGTTGATATTGAACGATCAGTTGCCTTAATAGCAGACATCCCGAATGATTTTGTAAAAATTACCGAAAGTGGCATATCAGACATTCAATCGGTTCAGTATTTAGCATCTGCCGGATATGAAGGTTTTTTGATGGGAGAAAATTTTATGAAACACCCAAATCCCGGACAAGCCTGTTTTGATTTTATATCTGAATTACAATCATAGCAATGTCAAAACTTGTAATAAAAGTGTGCGGAATGCGTGATGCTCAGAATATTGCTGAGGTTACGCAATTACCAATAGATATCATCGGCTTGATTTTGTATGCAAAATCTGCTAGATATGTTGGTAAAGAAGTTCCGGCATCACTTTTACAGTCAATTCCTAAACATATACACATTGCCGGTGTTTTTGTAAACGAATCTCTCGATACTATTTGTGAGTATCATACAAAGGCAGGGTTTTCATATATTCAATTACATGGAAATGAATCACCTGAATTTTGCCAACAGGTTTCGGCACGCACATCTGCTCAGGTTATAAAAGCATTTCATATTGATTCTCAGTTTTCGTTTTCGGCAGTTACGCCATATCTTAATGTATGCTCATATGTATTGTTCGATACAAAAACTGAGCAGTATGGCGGTTCCGGTAAAAAATACGACTGGACTAAACTCACAGAATATTCCGGTCCGCTCCCGTTTTTCTTAAGTGGTGGTATTGGGCCGGATGATGCAAAAGAAATCCAAAGTTTGGCTCATCCTTTTTTATATGCCATTGACCTAAATTCAAAATTTGAAACAGAGCCCGGATATAAAAATCTTGAAACACTTACAAAATTTATACGCACAATTAAATCATTGTAATAAGATGTTTTTTATTATCGGAAACTTTCTTATTTTTGAAAAGAGATAATTAAAACTATATAATCGTGGGAAAAAAAATATTAGTTGTAGATGATTCAACCTCAAATGTTCTATTACTCGAAAGTTTTTTAGAAGAAGAGGGATTCGATATTGCAGTAGCAGAAAGCGGTAAAGAAGCGGTTAAACTTGTATCATCGTACAAGCCGGATGTAATTCTCCTCGATTTAATGATGCCCGGGCTCAGCGGCATAGAAGTTATGGATGCTATTTCATCAGACATACCCGTAATTATGATTTCTGCCAATAAAGACCCAAAATTAGTTGCAGAAGCAAAAGAACATGGCGTAAAAGCATATATCCAAAAACCGATAGATTTTGATGAAATATTAGCAGAAATCCAGAAATGGATTTAAGATCTTAAGTTCTCATAGCTTTTATAACCCTCCTCGGTATTGTAATTTCTCTAACTCTTCACTCTTTATGTGATTGTAAACACTACCAAAGCTTATTGCTACAGAATGAAAATTCCCAGTTAGGTCATTCATTATGTGTTTAGAATTATAATTAACGATATTATACTTGTACTGTATTCCTAAATAGTTTTTGCCATTATAATACCATCGATATTGTAGTCCGGTATTAAAGTTTGGCGAAAAAACAGATACAATCGGGTCGGTATTTGAACTTTTAAATTCAGTGTCAAAGCCATCAATACCAATTCCTGCCAAAAGCAGCAATTCATTCTTTTTCAAACGAAATATATCAAAAGAACCATCAAATCCTATATACGCCCCAAAATAATAGTTTGAACTAATTGTATCAGATATTTTTATTACCTGATATGTTTCTTTAGTTGGACCAAAGCGAAAATCCATTGATAGATTGTAGGTAATTCTTGCATGTTTTATTCCCGATGAAACGCCAAATGTAGGATGAATACCTAGTAATTCTGCGTTTGAAGTTGGGATTGTAAGACCTAAAGAAATATTAAAATGCTTATCGCGCATTTTTTTTAGTTTTTGTATGCGAGTGTCGTACTCATGTCTTATTCGGTACTTACTGTAAGTGGAATCTTGAAGCGTAAAGTAGAATTCATCAATCTTTTCTGATAACAGTAATGAAAAAAGCATTTCTAAATTATTGTCAAAATCTGTTATACTCTCTGCAATTTCTTTTGTGTAAGTATCAAACGATGAATTAAGAGGGATATACCCGAAATATCGTTCATGATACTCATATATTGTTTTATAATTTGGTTCTTTTGATAATCGTATTCTCACTATAAATGTATCTACATAATCTAATATTGTTGAGTCGTATATCTCTTCTGATAATTCCGAAGAAAGTATTGAAAGTAGTATTTGTGCTCTTAAAAGGGGTTCTCTCATTGTACAATGCTTTGCCCAAAAATCTAATACCGCCGCCGCAGAATCAAGATCGTGTGTTTGTATATATTGAATAAATAATTCGGCACTGTTTTTTGCAATATCAGAACACCCTATAACTCTTTGGGTTAATCTTGTTTCTAAATCATTCTGGCAGAATGTGCTACATGGTATAATAAAAAGTATAAGAATGAGTAATTGGTTTTTCATTTTGTTGATTATATTATGTGATGGAAATTCATGAGCAACTTAGTCTTCCACAATTTTATAGAGAATGTCTCCGCGTCTTATTAAGGTAGGAACTTGTATAGAGCACACCTCACCTTTTACGGTTTTAGGAACAGGAGATAGGTTTACTCGAATTTCTTGTATTTCTGTTTCAATAACTCCGGTGGTTTTCCCTATGATATATACCTTGTCGCCAAGTCCTAATTCTCCCGATTGTATGGTAAATTCGGCAACTCCGAGTTTCGAAAAGTAGTTGCTGCATTTGCCCACAAGCATTTTTCTGGTTTTAGAATTACTGCCGTAATGTTTACTCCATTCCCCTAATCGTTGCCCTAAATAATAACCATCCCAAAAGCCGCGATTAAACACCCGAGCCAAGCGGTTTTTCCATGCAGATATTGCTGCTTCTGTATACTCATTTTGAACATAGGCGGTAACTGCCTCAGAATAACATTCTGTAACTGTTTTTACATATTCCGGAGAACGAGCTCGTCCTTCAATTTTAAATACCGAAACACCGGCATCAATAAGTTCATCAATAAAACCTATGGTGCATAAATCTTTGGGCGACATGATGTATTCATTGTCAATTTCTAATTCATTACCACTTTCTTTTTCGGTTACAATATATCCTTTTCTGCAGGTTTGCATACAAGCACCTTTATTTGCCGATGAGTTTTGTTCGTGTAAACTAAGGTAACATTTGCCGGAAACCGACATGCATAAGGCACCGTGTACAAACATTTCTATGCGGACAAGATTGCCTGATGGTCCGGTAATGTGCTCGTTCAGAATAGTTTTGTAAATACGAGAAACTTGTTTTAAACTCAGCTCGCGAGCTAACACCACCACATCTGCAAATTGAGAAAAAAATCTAACCGCCTCTGAATTAGAAATATTTAATTGGGTTGATATATGCACCGGCACACCATATTCACGAGCTTTTTGAATAGCAGCAATGTCTGACGCAATTACTGCCGAAACGCCATGTTTTTTTGCCGCAATCATAATTTCTTGGCAGGTTTCTAGGTCAGAATCATACAGTACGGTGTTTACCGTAAGATAGGTTTTTACCGAATGAGAATTACAAATCTGTACAATTTCAGCAAGGTCTTCTAAGGTAAAATTAAATGAAGAGCGGGCACGCATGTTTAAGAGTTCAACACCAAAATATACGGAATGTGCTCCCGCATGTATTGCTGCCATAAGTGATTCATGCGAACCAACCGGAGCCATTATTTCAATGTTTTGCGTCATCTTACACAATGCCTTCTTTTAGTAAGTCGTGCAGGTGAATCATGCCTAAATATTCTGATTCACTACATACCACTAATTGTGTAATACTATGTTCTTCCATCAACTGAAATGCCTGAACCGCAAGTTCATCTGCAGAAATTTTCTTGGGTGTGCGAGTCATAATATCTTCTGCACAGATAGTAGAAATATCTCTGTTTTTTTCAAGCATTCTTCGTAAATCCCCATCGGTAATCATGCCAATAAGTTCATTCTTTTCAGAAACAACCGCCGTTGCACCTAAGCGTTTCGACGAAATTTCAAAAATTACTTCAGATATAGATTGATGAGCTAAAACGCGTGGTTTTTTCTTATCATCCATGAGGTCTTTTACCCTAAGAAACATTCGTTTGCCAAGAGAACCTCCGGGATGATATTTTGCAAAATCTTCCGGCGAAAAATTTCGTTGCTCTAATAAACACATTGCAAGTGCATCTCCCATAGCTAATTGTACAATTGTGCTATTTGTGGGAGCAAGATTAAACGGACAGGCCTCACGGTCAATATGGGCACAAAGTACATAATCTGATTTTTCTGCCAAGAAGGAATCTTTTTCGGCTACCATTGCTATCAGCGTATTGTCTCCTCGTTTTAAAAGCGGAACTAAGACTTTTATTTCGGGAGTATTTCCACTGCGCGAAATACATAATACAATATCGTCTTTTTGAATCATTCCTAAATCACCATGTATTGCTTCGGTTGCATGCATAAATAATGAAGGAGTACCGGTTGAATTGAGCGTAGCAACAATTTTTGCTGCAATATGAGCACTTTTGCCAACACCTGTAACAATAAGTCTTCCTTTGCTTTCTAGAATTTTTACAACCACTTCAGCAAATGTTTCATCAATATACGAGCACAGGGCTTCAACTGATTCCGCTTCTAAACGTATTGTTTTTCTGGCAGTTGAGAGTATTTTTAAAAAATCTTTCAAAATAGGTTTATTTTTTTTTTGTATTACAAAAATATATGTACATTTATAGTTACAAAAGTATCTATTATTCTTTTGTTTTTATATAAAAAAGTATTCAATTTTTATTTCAAAAAGAGTTACCTGCTAAGATAATTGAATACATAACAAAATACATTAGTAGTATTATAATACATGACAAAGTTTACGGAAGAAGATTTAATGGTAAGTCTAAAACAGAACTTCGGTTTTGATTCTTTTAAAGGAAATCAAAAGGAGGTTATTTTAAATTTACTAGACGGCAATGACACATTTGTGCTTATGCCAACAGGAGGTGGAAAATCACTTTGTTACCAATTACCTTCATTTTTGTTGGAAGGTACGGCAATTATTATTTCTCCTTTAATAGCATTAATGAAGAATCAGGTTGATGCAATGCGTGGGTTTAGTACCAACAACAGCATTGCTCATTTTTTAAATTCTTCGTTAAACAGAACAGAAATAGCAAAAGTTAAGGAGGATGTTAAGAATGGTCTTACTAGATTACTGTATGTGGCTCCGGAGTCGTTAACTAAGGATGAAAATGTGGAGTTTTTACGTAGTGTAACTATTTCGTTTTTTGCAATTGATGAGGCACATTGTATTTCTGAGTGGGGACATGATTTTAGACCGGAGTATAGACGCATAAAACCTATTGTGGAGTCTATCGGAAGAGCTCCAATTATTGCTCTAACCGCTACTGCTACCCCCAAAGTGCAGCATGATATTCAGAAAAATCTTGGAATGTTGGATGCCGTAGTGTATAAATCGTCATTCCGGCGTTCTAATTTATACTATGAAATTCGTCCTAAAACTAATACGCAAAAACAAATCATAAAATTTATTCGCGAAAACGCGGGCAAATCAGGTATTATATATTGTTTGAGTCGTAAAAAAGTAGAGGAATTGGCAGAGTTTCTCCAAGTTAATGGGGTTAAGGCATTGCCATATCATGCCGGATTAGATGCTCATACTCGTTCTCGGAATCAGGATATGTTTCTTATGGAGGAGGTTGATGTTATAGTTGCTACTATTGCATTTGGAATGGGGATAGATAAACCGGATGTGCGTTTTGTAATTCATTATAATATTCCTAAAAGTTTGGAGGGATATTATCAGGAAACCGGTAGAGGCGGACGAGACGGGGGCGAAGGAAAGTGTATTGCTTTTTATAGTTATAAAGATATTCTCAAACTGGAGAAGTTTATGCAGGGTAAACCTGTTGCGGAACAAGAAATTGGAAAACAATTACTGCTCGAAACTTCTTCGTATGCTGAGTCAAGTGTTTGTAGAGTGCGACAATTATTACACTATTTTGGAGAAATATTAGAAGAGGATTGTGGGAATTGCGACAATTGTTTGCATCCTAAAAAACAATTTGAAGGAAAAGATTTGGTGCTTAAGACACTGCGTGTAATTCAAGCTATTCGTGAACGCTTTAAAGCCGGGCATGTTGCTGAGGTATTGGCAGGTAAGGCAAGCTCCGAGGTTAAAACATATCAGCACGATAAAATCCCGGAGTTTGGCTGTGGTAATGATTATGATATTAAAACCTGGCAAGCGGTTATCCGTCAGCTGCTTATTGCTCGATTAATTGATAAAGAAATTGAAAATTACGGCTTGTTGAAATTAACTTCGCAGGGACGAGATTTTCTTGAAAATCCATACTCATTTATGATAACAGAAGATCATGATTATGAGGATGATGATCTAGATATGAATGCCGGAATGAGTACCGGTTCTCTTGACCCGGTTCTTATTGCAATGCTTAAAGATTTACGGAAAAAAGTTGCTAAAAGACATGAAGTGCCTCCTTTTGTAATCTTTCAAGATACTTCTATTGATGATATGGCGGTACAGTACCCAATTAGCATGGAAGAACTTACTAATATTATTGGGGTTGGACAAGGGAAAGCTCAAAAATACGGAAAAGACTTTGTTGAACTTATTGCAAAATATGTTGCTGATAACGCCATTGAACGCCCACAAGATATGGTTGTTAAGTCGGTTATAAATAAATCGGGTAATAAGGTTCAAATTATTCAAACAATAGACAGAAAAGTTCCACTCGATACTATCGCTGAATCTAAAGGAATGAGTCTTATTCAATTGCTCGAGGAAATTGAACGTATTGTAAATTCCGGTACGCGTATTAATATAGATTACTATATTAATTCGGTGATGGAGCAAGAGCAAATTGAGGATATTTTTGAGTATTTTAGAGAAAGTGAGGTCGATTCTCTTGAAGATGCTATTGCTGAATTGCAAGACGATGACTACTCTGAGGAAGAAATACGTATGGTACGTATTAAATTCCTTTCTGAATTAGGAAACTAATTTCTATTGTAAACTAAGAAATAACATATGAGAATTGCGGTTGATTTTGACGGAACTATTGTTGAACATAGGTATCCTGAAATAGGTGAAATAAAATTGTTTGCGTTTGAAACACTTCGCGAACTTCAAAAACAAGGTCACTTACTTATTTTATGGACATACAGATACGGTAAAGAACTTGACGAAGCTGTTGAGTTTTGCCGTAAACATGGGGTTGAGTTTTATGCGGTTAATAAGAGTTACCCTGAAGAGCAATTTAATGAATTAGAAATGAGTCGTAAACTTGATTGCGATATGTTTATTGACGATAGAAATCTTGGTGGTTTTATTGAATGGTCAGAAGCTTGGAAAATGATTAATAATGGTGACCCATTTTTTATGACAGACGAAAATCCATATTCGTATAAAAAAACCGAAAAAAAATCTTTTTTTAAACGCCTGTTCGGGTAAACCTCAGGGTACATGAATGTGACGCACACGGTATATGCTGATGTAATATTGCCTTTGGCTCTTCCTCAATTGTATACCTATGCGGTTCCTCAACATCTGTGTGATTCCCTTTCTGTTGGAATGCGTGTTATTGTGCCGCTGGGGCAAAAAAAAATATATGCCGGTCTGGTAGAAACTATTCACCGTTCTCCTAATCACACAATTGAAATTAAAGAAATTATTGATTGTATAGATGATGCTCCTATTGTTTCTGCTGTGCAAATAGAGTTCTGGAAATGGATGGCGGAATATTATATGTGTTCTTTAGGGGAGGTAATGAAAGCTGCTTTGCCTGCCGGACTCAAATTGGAGAGCGAAACGCATGTGTTTTTGCAAACAGAACATCCTAATTATTCTGATTTTACGCCAGACGAAGAGATGCTTGTTCGTATACTTGCAACAAAGCCGTCTCTTACTATTCACCAAGCGGGAAAAATGCTTAAGCGAAAATCAATTCTCCCTGTTGTTGCATCACTTATAGCTCAAGGAGTAGTGTGTGCCGATGAACAGATTGGAAATTACTATAAACCTAAACGGGAAACCTATTATTCTTTTGCCGGTAATTGTGAATCTGAACAGTGGTTAGCTGCTGCATTTGAAATGCTTAAACATGCTCCTAAACAAAAAGCATTGTTAGAGAATTTGCTTGCTCAGTTTTTAGAGATTATTGAAAAAGGTATAGCCGGAGAGTTTCGGAAAAAAGATATTGTTCAAAAGTTCGGCGTTTCATCGCAGATATTGAGTCAGCTCGTACAAAAGAATATTTTGCACGAGTTTACAAAAGAGGTGTCTCGTATTGATGCAAGTCCGCAAGTTTTACTGGAAAAAACGGTCTTGTCAGCGGCTCAAAAACAAGCATGTGCAGATATTGAAAAGGGTTTTGCTAATGCACAGGTATGTTTATTACATGGTGTAACTGCAAGTGGAAAAACAGAAATATATATATCATTAATTCATACCGCCTTACAACAAGGAAAACAAGTCTTGTATTTAGTGCCTGAAATAGCATTAACCACGCAAATAACACAAAAATTACAGGCACATTTTGGAGATACAGTTGGTGTTTTTCATTCTCGCATGTCTGATAATGAGCGTGCTGAAATCTGGAATAGAATGCAGCGGCAAGATGAGCAGCAATGTAACATTATTCTCGGGGTGCGGTCTTCTGTGTTTTTGCCGTTTAGCAGTTTGGGATTAGTAATTGTTGATGAGGAACATGAACCTTCTTATAAACAACAAGACCCGGCTCCACGCTATCATGCACGAGATTCTGCTATTGTCTTGGCTCGCATGACTAAGGCATCGGTTGTATTAGGATCTGCTACACCCAGTGTTGAGTCATACTATAATGTATTGGCAAAAAAATATTGCCTTGTTGATTTACCGGTTCGATATGGTAATTTTTCGACACCGGATATATCAATTATTGATTTACAAAAGGCATATAAGCGTAAGCAAATGAAACAGCATTTTAGCAAAGACTTGCTTACCGAAATATATACTACCTTGTCTCAAAATCAGACGGTGTTATTACTCCAAAATAGGAGAGGGTATTCGCCTTTTATAGAATGTGCGGCATGCGGACATGTACCGTATTGTAAACATTGTGATGTGAGTTTAACGTTTCATAAAACAAAACAAGCTCTTGTGTGTCACTACTGCGGATATACTCAAAAGCTAGGAAACAGTTGTTCTGCTTGTGGTAGTAAGCAGGTGCAAACTAAAGGATTTGGAACAGAAAAAATTGAAGATGAAATTCAAGCTTTTTTTCCACAGTATAGGGTTGCACGAATGGATGCCGATACCACACGCGGAAAGAATGGATTTGCTCAGATTATTAGTCAATTAGAACAAAAAAAGATTGATATTTTAGTGGGCACTCAAATGATTACCAAAGGTTTAGATTTTTCTTCTGTAGGGCTCGTAGGAGTAATACATGCCGATAATTTGCTCAATATGCCTGATTATAGAGCTTTTGAACAAGGATTCCATAAATTACTACAAGTTGCCGGTAGGGCGGGACGGGGCGATTTTGCCGGAAAGGTATATATTCAAACCTATACCCCCGAACATCCAATTATTACGTATGTGAAGGAGCAAAACTATTCCGGGTTTTTACACAATCAGTTACAAGAGCGTCAAGAGTTTGTATATCCTCCTTTTGTGCGATTAATTCGAGTGGTATTAAAATATTATAGTGCCGATGTGTGTAATGCTGCTGCCGAATATCTAAAACAGCTGTTGCCACCTGAGCAGTTTGTTGCAGTCTTAGGTCCGGAAAGCCCGGTAATTCAAAAAGTGCAAAAACGATTTGCCATGCACCTCTTATTAAAAATTTCTCGCACTGTTCCGTATATTACAACACGAGAAGTTATTTCTAATGCACTACGAGAACTTAAAAATCATCCCGATTTTAAGAATGTGTATGTGTATTGCGAGGTAGATGTGTAAGCTGATGTTTATTTCCAAACCCTTAGCCCCTTGTGTTTAATGGTAAAATGAAGACTTGTGTGTGCTTCTCGCGGTTCACCGTCTACATGAAATACAAAATTTTCATTGGAATGTATGGTGAGTTCAGAAAGACGAATTGTCTTGCAGTATTTTGAAGTTTGAATTTTTTTGTGAAACAGTTTATATGCTAATGATATGCTTTTAAAAAAAGGAAAAGGTGTAATAATTACTAATTCAAATAAGCCATCGTCCATATGTGCTTCGGGAGCAATATATGCGTTCATGCCCCATTGATTTGAATTTGCAATACTTGCCAGAAAAATGGGCTCGGCATGTACGGTATTATTGTAAGAAAAGGTAAAATTTGTATATATTTTTTTCTTGAGAAGTTTTTTCATGATATACGGAATATAGGTATATCCGCTTCTAAGTTCTGTATTTGCAAAGGCGGCTCCAACTTCTGCATCAAATCCAATTCCGGCAATATTTATAACATATTCTTTATTACAAGAAATAATATCAATACGTGTTTCTTGAGCTTCAGCTATTTGTTTAATGGCAGCATGTGGATGTCTTGATATGTGTAATGAACGAGCAAAGCCATTTCCGGAACCCACAGGGATAATTCCAAGAGCAGTTTTAGAGTTTACAAGAGCTTGTGCAATTTCGTGAATGGTGCCATCGCCACCCACCGCAATAATACAGTCGCAGTTGTTTCGTGCATTCTGTGCAATTTCATATGCATGACCGGCATATTTTGTTTTTTGAATATCAAGTATATAGTATGGCGAGCAGAATTTTTTTTGGAGTAATTTAGGAATCCGAGAATGTTTTTTTAATCCAGCTTTTGGGTTAATAATACATACTAGTTTTTTTGCTTTTATTCCTTTACTCACTCTTGTTTATTGGTTTATAGTTCTGCCCGGATATACCTTAAGTGCTTCTTGTAAACAGGTAACCGCTTTTGCAAGTTTTTCTTTATTTAATACATACGCTAACCGAACCTGAGTTTCACCTAGTTTTTTCCCGGTGTAAAATCCGTTACCCGGAGCAAGCATTACCGTTGAGCCCTCGAATTCAAATTCTTCGAGTAACCATCTGCAGAATTTTTCGGCATCATCAACCGGAAGTTCAACAATGGAATAAAAAGCACCTTTGGGCATGGGAGAGTACACTCCTTTAATTGCATTTAGTTTACTAATTACAAAGTCACGTCGTTCTTTATATTCAGTATATGATTGTTTTAAAAATGATTCCGGAGTTTTTAATAATGCTTCAGCCGCAACTTGTCCAAATGTAGGTGGACTTAAACGTGCTTGAGCAAATTTTAATGATGTTGAAATAACTTCTGCATTTCTCGAGATAAGAGCACCAATTCTAATTCCACACACGCTGTATCGTTTAGAAAAAGAATCAATAAGAATGGTGTTTTCTTCTATTCCTTTAAGATTCATAACCGAATAATGTTCGCTGTCGTAACAGAATTCTCTATACACTTCGTCGCACATTAAGAATAGGTCATATTCTTTTACAATATCACGAATTTGTTCTAATTCTTTTTTGCTGTACACATACCCTGTTGGATTGTTTGGATTACAAAGCATAATTGCTTTTGTTCGAGGCGTTAATGCACGTTCAAATTCTTCAATAGAGGGTAAGGCAAAACCGTTTTCAATATTAGAACGAACGGGAATCATGCGAGCTCCGGTTTCGGTAGTAAATCCATAATAATTTGAATAGAATGGCTCAGGCACTATAACTTCATCAGCATAATTGAGAATACTGTAATATGCAAAACAAATTGCTTCTGACCCCCCGGTTGTTATAAGAATATCTTTTGCCGAGATATCAATATTATTTTTTCGATAATAATCAGCCAAGGCGTTTCGTAATGAAAGATTTCCGGCAGAATGGGAATAAGAAATAACAGGTTCAGAATAATTTTTAACTGCTTCAATGGCAGCAGGTGGTGTAATAATATCAGGTTGACCGATATTTAAGTGTAACACTTCAATACCTCTTTGTTTAGCTTGGTCTGCATACTGAGAAAGTTTTCTAATTGGAGATGCAGGCATACGAAATCCTCTGTCAGAAATTTTTGGCATAAATCTATCTGTTATTTTTTTTGTATTACTGTTCCTTGAATTGTTACAATATGAGGTGAATTTTCGGCATTGGAATATATCGTTAATCCTTTAGAAAATTCTCCTATTCTTCGTGTGTTATAGATAATAGTTATTGTACCCCATTCACCCGGTTCTACCTGTTCGGAATATGAAATAATATGGCATCCGCAGGTATTTTTAATTGAAGATATAATGAGTGGTTTAGCCCCTGTGTTTTTAAAACGAAATGTGTGTGTAGCCGGATCGTCAAAAAAGAGCGTGTTAAAAGAATGTAGGGTATGTTCAAACTCAATATCTGTAGATGTTTTTGGCAGTTCAGATGATTGTGCATATCCAATATGTGTGCATACGCTTATAATACAAACCCCTACAAAGTATCGAAAATGTTTTAATCTCTTCATAGTACAAAACTAACATATTTGTAGTTTGATTGTTATATATGTGCGAAAATTATTTTTGCAATTGAAAAATAAATGAGTCCGCCCATAATGTCATTTATTGTTGTAATAAATGGTCCGGTTGCCAAAGCAGGGTCAATTTTCATTTTATGTAATAACAAGGGTATGAGTGTGCCAAATACTGACGCAAATAATACAATTGAAAAAAGAGCTACACTTACTGAAATTGTAAGAGCAAAGCTATGCCCCACCAGTATGGTGTAAAAAAATAATATTGAAGAACACACTAATCCGTTTAGTAAACCACCTCCAAGTTCTTTCATCGTTTTTTGGGTAATAGACTGTAAGCCAATAGAGCCATTTGCTATACCCTGAACAATAATTGCCGATGATTGCACTCCCACATTACCTCCCATAGCGGCTAACAGAGGCAGGAATAACGCTAGTCCGGTATATTTTTGAATTTGATCTTCAAAATTCCCTATAACTTGAGAACCGATAATACCTCCAATTAATCCAATAAAAAGCCATGGTAAGCGTGCTTTTGATTGTCTAAAAATATTGTCGCTATGTTCAATATCTTGGGTAATACCGGAAATTAATTGGTAGTCTTTTTCGGTTTCCTCACGAACAATATCAATAACATCGTCCAGGGTAATTCTACCTTTTAGTCTATTTATTGAATCTACAACCGGCAGCACAAAAAGGTCATATTTTTCCATTATAAGTGCAACCTCTTGCGATGATGTTTTTGTGTGAACAGAAATTGTATCTTTATGATAAATATCCTGAATTTTTACTTTTTCGTGATTCGTAATCAGTTTTGTAATTGGCAGGGTTCCTTGTAGCACATTTTTATCGTCAACAACATATGCAAGCAGTATGTTATCAATTTCTTCTGTTAATCTTCGAATTTCATGTAAACAGGTACGTACATCCCAGTTAATATTTACTCGTATTAACTCGGTTGCCATAAGACCACCGGCAGAGTTTTCATCGTAATCTAGAAGATTTGCAATGTCATGCTGGTATTCCTTGTCAGAGAATTTTTCTAAAATTTCATGAGCAATATGTTTTGGAATATTTTGCAGAATATCAACTGCGTCATCAGAGTCCATTTTTTCAATAAGCTCTGTTGCAATAATTTCCGGCGGAATAACTTTAATAAAACGTTCAATCTTATCGTCTTCTAACTCTACTAAGGTTTTTGATGCTAGATTGGGATTAAGTCTAAAGAAAACATTTCGAGCATCATCATGCGATAATTCCTCCAAAATATCCGCAATATCTGCGGGGTGGAGACTGTTAAAACGATTCAGCAGCTGTTCATAATCCTTATTTCCAATAAGAAATTCCAGATCTTGAATATATTCTTTTGTTAATTCAAATTGCATGAACACCTCCTTTCTGCTGTGAGTATATATAGTTTGTGATTTCTATAAACTCAGATAATCCTATTTGTTCCGGTCGCAAACTTCCGAAATTATTATGTAATTTCTTGCCATTTAGCAATTTTTTTAATGAATTGTCGAGCGTTTTTCTTCTCTGATTAAAGGCAGTTTTAACTACCGTAATAAATTGTTTTTCGTCGCATCCTAAGTCCTCATCTTCTTTTCGCGTAAGGCAAATTACCCCTGATTTGACTTTTGGCGGGGGATTAAATTCTTGTTCGTGAACAGTAAATTCATATGAGGTATGGAAAAATGCTTGTGTTATAACCGATATAATTCCATACTCTTTACTTCCTTTTGGCGAACAAATTCGTCGAGCCACTTCTCGTTGAAACATTCCACACATAAATGGGATATGGTTTCTGTTTTCCAGTATTTTAAAAACTATTTGACTGGAGATGTTATACGGAAAGTTGCCAATTATTACGTATTCTTCTCCATTAAATACCTCGGGGATCGAGAGCTTTAGAAAATCTCCTTCAATTATATGTTCTTGAGGAAGAATGTTTATGGTGTGGAGATATTCTATTGATTCTTTATCAAGTTCAATTACCTTAAAATGTGCATTGCGTGTAATAATTTCTTGGGTTAGAATTCCGGTTCCCGGACCTATTTCTAAAATATTTTTACAGCTTGATTTTGACAAACAGTCTGCAATTTTCTGTGCAATGTTCTTATTTCTTAAGAAATGTTGACCGAAACTCTTTTTAGGACGAACATGCTGCATACTGTTTTTTTTACAAAAGAACTACTTTCTCGTAAATTGGCAAGGGAAAAATCAGCTTTTCGGTACGCAAAATTTGTTTTGAGAAAGAGAGATATAGCTTATATACCCAACAAATAGAACACTCGCTACACCAATACTTATGGAAGCTCCCAACATACCAAATGATTCTGCAGATTCCGGTAATGCATGTATGCGTATTAAGAAAAACACAATTACTACAATTGCATTATGTATAAAATGAGATATAATTGGAATCCAGATGTTTCCGGTCCAATAATATATATATCCAAACATACATCCCATTATGGTGCGAGGGATAACATTAAATACATCGGCATGTAAAATACTAAATATTGCAGCTGCCGTAATAATTGCAACATGTTTATTTTTCAAAAATCTAATCATATATGTTTGCAAGCATGCTCTAAAAAATAATTCTTCGGCAATAGCAGGAACTGCTGCCATAACCATAATTTGGAGAATAAGATCTTGCCAACCAGTACCTTGTAATATAATGTGTAATAAGGATTCATTTGTTTGGTAGAGTCGAAAGAAAATAGATTCAGGAGATAGAATAAAACTTGCGGCGGCAGTATTTATACCTGATAATAGATTGATGCCGGGTATAAACAGTATCATTGTTGCTATAAAAAACAATCCGGTTTTTATAGGAGGAACCTGTCCGATGCCTGTTTGTGACAGTCCGTTTTTTGAAAATGTACGAATAAGTATAAGTGCAGGAATTACAAATACCACAAGAGCTTGTTGTATAAGTGTTGAGAAAATAATAGGTATTTGAGAATGATTATCTTGTAATATAAGCGTTTGCTTATATTCCGTAACAGAAATGCCATGTATAGCAGCAAAAAAATAAGAGAGACATATGTTTGCTGCACCCGAAATAATAATAGTTGCCGCAATAGCTATTAGCACGCGTTTTTGTAATGATAATGCATAGAAAGAATTCATCATAATTAAAGGAGACCTGCGGCGTATTCGAGTATTTGTGTTTTAATATCGCATTTTTTTATGGTGCACAGTCCGAGTTTCTCAATAGCTATTTCAAGGGCATCAGTGTTTGTTTCGTGATATTTGTGCTGGAAATACATGCCTGCATTTTGGAGTGCTTCATATGGGACTAGTCCTACAAGTTCAGAGCCGGTAACAGAAACCCCATATTCTTCGGCAATACGACATACCTCTTCATATACTCGAGCTAATCCGGTAACTCTCATATTGGTAATATTTGTTGAAACTTGTACTACCTTAAAATCTTCAATATACCAGCCAATAGCTTTAATGCCTTTTAATAGCCCCGGTTTTTTTATGGTTCGAATTCCTTGTGGGTCTATATATGTGCCACCCGATTCACGTATTTGCGTAGCAATATGTTTTGCTATTTCAACATCTTGAGTTGCAAGATTTACATTAAAAGCAATTAAATAATTACGTGCTCCAATTGCGGTTACCCCAAATGCCGGATTAAAACTCTGCGGTCCGTAGTCCGGAACCCAATCAAAAACCGTAATTTTTTCAGAAAACCCTTCATATTCACCACTTCGAATTTGCTCGAGACGTGTTCTATGTGGCTGTTTAGCATTAGCTTCATATAAATATACCGGCATTTTTAGCTCTTCGCCAACACGTTTTGCTAATAGTTCGGCGTATTCTGCCGCCTGCTCAATGGTGGTGTCTCCAATAGGAATAAGCGGACATACATCTACAACCCCCATTCTTGGGTGTTTGCCGGTATGATTTCTCATGGAAATACGTTCTGTTGCCGTTTTATATACTTGAAACGCTGCTTCAACTACGGCATCCGGAAAGCCAACAAAGGTATACACCGTACGGTTTGCATCTTTTCCTGAGTCAACATTAAGTAATTGAACTCCAACAACCTCGGTAATAGCATCAGTAATTGCCTGAATTATTTCAGGATTTCGACCTTCGCACACATTTGGTACACATTCAATTATTTCCATACACAGGTGTTTTTTATATTTACTTATCTCCTATTGTGGCAACCATTACTGCTTTTATGGTATGTAATCTGTTTTCTGCTTCATCAAATACAATAGATGCCTCTGATTCAAAAACATCTTCGGTAATTTCAAGAGATTCTAAGCCAAATTCTTGAAACATTTGTTCTCCAATAGTGGTTTCTCTGTTGTGAAAAGCAGGTAAGCAATGCATTACTTTTACATGAGGATTGTTTGTTTTGGCAAGTAATTCTGCATTGATTTGATATGGTAATAGAAGAGAAACTCGTTCTTTCCATACCTCTTTTGGCTCACCCATAGAAACCCATACGTCAGTATATAAAAAGTCTACCCCGGCAACAGCTTCATCAACCTTATCGGTAATAAGAATTTTAGCTCCTGTTTTTTTAGCTATTGTGTTACAGATTTCAATTAATTCTGTAGTAGGTTGTAAATGATTTGGTGCAGCTAAGCGAACATCCATTCCCATTTTTGCAGCACCAACTAAAAGGGAGTTTGCCATATTATTTCTGGCATCACCCACATAACAAAAAGAAATACGCTCTAAAGGTTTTGTGGAATGTTCTTCCATTGTCATAAAATCTGCTAAAATTTGCGTAGGATGAAAATCGTCTGTTAAACCATTCCATACAGGAACTCCTGCATGTGCAGCAAGTTCTTGAACAATATGTTGCCCGAACCCTCTATATTGAATTCCGTCATACATTCGGCCAAGAACACGAGCGGTATCTTTTATTGATTCTTTATGTCCCATTTGCGAACCCGATGGACCTAAATAGGTAACATGTGCTCCTTGGTCAAATGCTGCTGTTTCAAATGCACAGCGTGTTCGTGTTGAATCTTTTTCAAAAATGAGTGCTATGTTCCTGCCTTTCATTTTCTGAATTTCAGTCTTTTGCTTCTTTTGTTTTTTTAATTCGTGAGAAAGATTTAACAGTCCGCGAATTTCTTCGGGACTAAAGTCAAGGAGTTTTAAAAAATGCCGACCGGGTATATGTATTGCCATAAGATTTTTCTATTTTTTGTATTATTTAGATACCACAAACTTACAAAAAATTACAAATCAGCAGTTAAAATTATAGCTTTAATTCAAGTTACATTTTTTTAATTTATGTAACAATAAATCGTTTGCCCGGAAGTGCTCTAATAAGTTCTTTAAATTCTAAACCAAGTAATATGGATGAGGTCTTGCTCATGGTAAAACCTGAGGTTTTTGCAATACTGTCAATGGTACATTCTTTCTGTTTTCTAAGAATAGAATAAATAATTTCCTCATCGGGTAACAGATTTATAAAAAGCTGCTTTTGTGTATTTTTTGTTTGTGTAGATATGTCCCAGTTTAAATTTGTAATAATATCAGATGCCTGTTCTGCTAAAATAGCTTTATGTTCTTTTATAAGCATATTACATCCGCTTGAGTATGGAGCTCCCACATTCCCGGGAATAGCAAATACTTCTCTGTTATATTGATGGGAAAAATCGGCAGTTAGGAGAGCTCCTCCTTTAGTTTTGCTTTCAATGAGGATGCAGGCATCACTCATTCCTGCAATAATTCGGTTTCTTTTAACAAACAATGAGTTTTCGTACTGTGTGTTGCTGTGATACTCACTGAGTATAGCTCCTTGTTGTGCAATTTTTTGAGCAAAGGGTATATGTGATGAGGGGTGAATTTTTTGCAAGGGAGCTCCTATTACAGCAATTGTTTGTAGTCCTTCTTTTAGAGCGGCTTTATGGGCACAAATATCAATTCCAAATGCTAATCCGCTCACAATTATCGGATTAAAGGGAGCTAAATCGTGAACAATTTGTTCGCAGATATGTTTGCCGTATTCGGTGGCGTTTCTAGTGCCTACAATACAAATAATGTTATGGTGATTAAAGTTGCAATTACCTTTATAAAAGAAGAGAAGTGGTGCATCTTCACAGTGCTTGAGGCGTTCCGGGTAAGTGCTGTCGGTTATACAACAAACAGTAATGTTTTGTTTGAGTGCTTTCTCTAATTCTTCATCAGCTTTTGCAAGAACAGTTTTATCAGAAATAGTTTTACTCAATTGAGGTCCTATTCCCGGAATTTTTTGTAATGTTTTTGATGTTTCATGAAATATTGCTTCGGCACTGCCAAAATAGGCAATAAGTTGACGAGCAAGTATAGGTCCAACTCCTGTTAGCATGGTGGTTGCTAACAGATAGCGAATATCTGATTGTGGCATGCGGCTTTTTTTACGGTGTTAGTGTGAGAAAAATACTACACAAGGAATTGTTCTCACGAGTTCATAATCATCTTGATCAAAAATTTTAGCATATTCTCGTACCGGAGCAATTCCTTGTACGAATTTATATAATTTCATAGTTGTTTCATCAATATACCAATCTTCAATAAACACAAAACCTACAATCTCAGAATAATCAATAGCTGTTGTGTGACTAATAATTTCTTCTTCACCGGTTTCTTGTGTATGATATACCATGGTATATGTTTCTTCTCCTAAGCGTTCACGAACTTCTTCTGTAGATAATTCAATAAGAGAATCTCGTACCATAAAGCTATATACCGGCACCGTACCACTAAGAATTTTATCGAGAATAACGTGTACTACATGTGGAATAGAAATAGCATGAAGCCAATCTTCAATGATAGGATTTGTAAGTGGCACCTCATACGTTACTCCTTGTGCAATAGGGGTGAGTTCTGAAGGTTTTTTTTGAGTCTGTTCCGGGAATTTGTAGGTGGCAATTAATGATTTTACCAATTCGCTTTCCCCGTTTTGTGTAGGTTTTTCTTCGGTACGCACGAGAGAATAATCAAGAACTCTTTTTTTCATTACAAATGCAAGAGTATCTAAAAACCATTCTTCATAAAAAACGAGGTGAGAGATTTGTGATTGAGGAATTGCAAATGAGTTGTTTTCGTCAGAAAAATATATCTGTACCTGATCTGTCGGATAGACTTGATTAGTACGTGGATAATACATTGGTATAGCTCCTGCCCGAGATTTTTCATAGATTTTTGCTATAAAATCACTCTGAGGAATTCCTTTAAAAAACCAATAATCTTCAGGTACATAGAATGCATATTCATACCCTATAGCAACGGTGTTTTGAATAAGATGATTTACGCCTTCTGTTTTACTTGTGTGAGTGCGGTTTCCGCCACAAGCGAGTATGAATAACCCAAGACATAGAATTACGGCTTGATATAAGAAATTCCTCATAGCTTTATCCTTTTTTATTCAACAATATATCGTACACTAAAACCAAATTTTGCGGCATTAAAAGAATGTCCAATATCAACATTCGGATGCCAATCAATGCATACATTAACCGGGAAATCAGAAAATGAATATCCAATACCTAATAAAAAGTCAGGTCCGGCATATACCGAATTTCTCCATATTCCGGCATGAGCTCCAAATCCCATATACCATCGTACAAATGGCGGAACATCCGGAATTGTTTTAATTAGTTTATACATACCAACAGCTTCTATTCCTGTTGAAAAATTTGATAAGAGCATTAATTCTAATGAAGTTGTTGTGGTTAAGGCACGTTCATACGAAGGTCCTAAGGTTCCAACAGTTGCGGCACCACCTTCTATTCTCATACCAATGGCAGTATTAAACCATTTTTGATTACCCCGTTGTCCAAATGCAGATAGTGAAACGGTAATAATTAGGGCGATTAGGATACTTGTTCTTTTCATACTCATTATTATTTATTAGGTTACTTTTTTTTGCAATATGGTTTAAGAGCGTCTGTTAAAGTTTTTATTTCATGCTCAGAAAGTGCTGCTAAACTAATAGGAGGATATTTAGCTATTTGATTATTAGGCATTACTTGAAACAATGCAAGCTCTTTATATGGATTATCTTCGAGAATTTTATAAGAATAAAATGAGGTAACCGGTATTTTATAGGTGGTGTACTTTTTCCCTATAATTTTAACGTGATAATATCTGAAAACTAAATGATTATTATCTTCATCGGTAAAGTAAATGAAATGTATATTCTTTTTTTGTTGCATATATACATAAAATATATACGCCGCAATACAACAAAGAGCTATTGGAATTCTCACCGAATAGGGAATAACCACCGAGAGCCCAAATTCTCGGAGAATACCTTCAATGAGCATTAATATAAGTATAAGACTTACAATGATAATAACTCCTAAAAAATTTTTGGTTTTAAGTTTACTGATATAAAAACTGTTTTGAAATACCATGTATGTTTATTTTTAACAAAGATAAAAAAAACCTTTATTTCCTAAAGGTAATATGTCGCATTTCTGTTTTTATTATTGCTTGGTTTTGAAAAACAGTTTGTTACCGCAAATACCACGCAGATATTTTTTGTAATAATCTTGAACTTTTTGCTGCAAATGCTAATACGTCAAGCAACCATGGCTGGTTAGAAATAGTGTTTTGCAATTTGTTGCGAACGCGTATTTCTTTTTCTATTCTGTTTGTTAGCAATTGTTCATATTGTTTGGTAATTTCATATGAGTAGTTCTTTGCTTCAAAACCGTCTTGTGCTGTTTTAGCTGCAAGATATCCGCTTAACATAGCACTGCCAATTCCTCCGCCGGAAATGGGGTCAATTAATGATGCGGCATCTCCGGTTATGATATACGAATCTCCGGTCGATGAAAAATCATTTTTATTATATGGTATTAGTCCTCCTTGTAAGCTGCTTACCATGCGTGCTTCAGAAAACCGTGCTCTAAGATGCGGGTCGTTTTGTATCCATTCATGAAAGATGTTTTGAATAGATTCTTGTTGTATAGAACTATCTTTCATATGATATCCAAATCCTACATTAGCCATATTCTCCCCAATGGGAAATACCCAAAAATATCCGGGAAAATATTTCTTTGCATAATGTAATTCTATGGTGTCGGGAGTGAGGTCTGCAACATTCTCATAATATGCTCGTACTGCAACGCCATTTTCTTCTTTTTTCCATGCTTTGTTTTGAAGTTTTGCTGCAATATGTGATTTTGCTCCGTTTGCTACTATGAGCATGTGTGTGTTGTAGGTATTGCCTTGCGAATCAGTTAATCGTATGCCGTTTGGTATGGTTTCTACATCTCGAATTTCGGTGTTTTGTAGGGTAATGTGGGGGCAGTCTCGTTGAATGCGTGTATATAAAAAGGCATCAAACTCTTCGCGTTTGCAGGTATATCCAAAATTTTTAAATGAAAGAATGTGATGTTTGCCTTTATACACCAATGAGGTTTTTTTTACCGGAAGGGGATTGAATTCTGATATGAATTCCTGATAATACTCATCCGATAACGCTCGCAACACATTAATGCTTCGGTCGCATAAGCCGTCTCCACAAATTTTTGGTCGGGGAAATTGGTCTTTATCACATACAAGTATGTTTGCCTTAGAGTCTTTTAGTGCCAAAGCTGCTGAACTTCCTGCCGGACCGGCACCAATAATTGCTATGTCATACCATTCCATAATCTTATTTTTTGCGTGGCTAAGATAGGAATTATTTGTATCTTTCGTACAAAATACTTGTGCCGCATATGCTACGTGCAAGTTTGTGTTAATACTATCATTTATGCTTACTATTTATAAGGCATCTGCAGGTTCCGGAAAAACATTTATTCTTACTCAGGAGTATTTAAAACTTTTGTTTCAGCATTCGGGGAGTTATCGGTCTACTCTTGCTGTTACCTTTACTAATAAGGCAAGTGCCGAAATGAAATTGCGTATTATTGGTGGGTTATATGAACTTTCTATCGGAAAATCGCCATACCTCGCGGCTCTTGAGGAAAGCACACAAAAATCTACAGTGCAAATTATTGAACAGGCACAGGTAATACTTACCGAAATTCTTCATAATTATTCTTTTTTTTCTATTGAAACCATCGATTCGTTTTTTCAACGGGTTATTAGAAATTTTGCAAAAGAAACAAATCTTAATTCATATTATACTTTAGAACTTAATTCTCAAGATGTGCTCGAAAAGGCAGTGCACAATTTATATGTGAATTTAACCCCGGAGCATAAGGCGTATCAAATTATTCACGATTTTTCTCAGTATGAGATGAGTGAAGGGAAAAGCCGAAATGTGATAAAAAAAATATTTTCGTTCAGCGAGAATTTGTTTAAGGAAGATTTTATGCAGTATGAACAAGAATTATATGCTTTGGATTATACTAATTTCTACAAGAAAATTGAAGACTGCATATCGGCATTTACTGCTAAAACCACACAACTTGTTATTGATATTGAATCTCTATTGGCAACCTTCTCGCTTACGGTAGATGATTTCTCAAATAAAAATAATGGGTTTATGGGGCGAATCCTGAAAGCTAAACAGGGGTTTTCTAAGGCAAATCAGTTTACCGCTGCACAGCGTGTGTTATTGGATAATCCTCAAAAATGGGCTCCGAAAAATTCGAGTTCTCGAGCACAGGTGCAAGCATTTGTTGATAATGGGGGATATGCACTTGTGCACAAGTATCTGGAAGTAGTATACTCAAATGAGGCACGCTTGTTTTTTACGGCAGAAAAAATAAAAAAACAGTGGTATTTAATTCAACTTTTGCATGTGGTGCAACAACAGCTCGATGAGTATTTGAAGGAAGAAAATGTATTCCTGATTTCACATTCTAATAGTTTGTTAGAGACCTTAATAGATGAGCAGGATGCTCCTTTTGTGTACGAAAAAATAGGATTTTATATTAAAAATCTTTGCATTGATGAGTTTCAAGATACGTCTCGTATGCAATGGAAAAACTTTAAGCCATTGTTGTCGCATGTTGAGTCAATAGGCGGGTATAGTTTAGTGGTTGGCGATGTTAAGCAGTCTATTTATCGCTTTAGGAGCGGCGACTGGAAATTGTTGCATAAAGAAATTACAGAGGATTTTTCTCATTCACAGGAACATGTTCTACAGAAAAACTGGAGAAGCCGGGCGGCAGTTATAGATTTTAACAATGCATTTTTTGAACAGGCAATTCGTGTGTTTTCTTCATTATATTCTGCAGAATTTGTGGAATATGAAGATGCCTATTCTATTCAATCTTCGTTATTTTCTGATTTGTATTCAGATGTTTCGCAAGATAAAACTGCTTTTACAAAAAGGGGTGGGTATGTGTGTGTGCAAATTCTTGAACATCAAACAGATTCGTTGACAAAAGATGAATATCGCGAAGCAGCAAAAAAAGCAGTTATTCGGCATATCTTTACGCTTCACGACGCCGGCTACAACCGCGAAGATATTACGTTTTTGGCAAGAGGTAAAAAAGAAATAGCAGAGATTGTTGCATTCTGTAACGAGGCAAAATCTGAATATCCTGAGCATGAGGCATTGTTTTCTATTGTTTCTTCGGAGGCATTATTGCTCACTTCTTCTGATGCGGTACAATTTATTGTATCATTTTTTGCGTGGATGGATAATCCGCGTTGCACCTTAACGCAAACTCGTTTTATGCGTTACTATTCGAGTATTGTTTGTAAGTCTCAAACGCTTTTACCGCTTTCAGAATTTGCAAAACTTCGTCCCACATTGGAGCGAATTACTCACAATACCTCTCTTTTTGAAATGGCAGATATGTTTATTCTTGAATTCGGATTGGGTGCTATTGAACATGAATCGGCATATATTCACGCATTTCAGGATCAGGTTTTTTCTGTTACGCAAAAAATAGGAAATTCTATTCGTTTATTTCTTGAGTGGTGGGACGAGAAATCTGAAAATCTGTGTGTTGCTCAGCCCGAAATTTCGGGAAGTATGCGTGCTATGACAATCCATAAGTCTAAAGGTCTCCAGTTTAAGGTGGTTATTATGCCTTTTGTGCATTGGGATTTTGTGCCAAATAATTCGCATTCATTTATGGCACGTACAGAAAATACTCCATTTTCTGATTTGCCGATTCTTCCGGTAGGGTATTCCCAAGATTTATTAGAAACGTTTTTTGCACAACAATATATAGATGAAACAGCACAAATATTTCTTGATAATTTGAACGCCTTATATGTTGCGTGTACACGAGCAGAAGATGCCTGTTATATGATGTGTAATCCTAGCTTGTCTCGAAAAGGGAGTAAGAATATGGCTGAGGTTTTATGTCAATCTTTAGATGGTATTGGCGATATTGTTACTGTTTCTGAACGTGGAACTGATAGGGTGTATGAATGTGGTGTTTTGCCTCAGGTGCAAAAACAAGTACATTCGCAGCAAAAGATTTTGTCAGATCATTCGTATGTGGTGCATCAGCCGCAGTCAAAACTTCTTCCGAGTCAGGAAGCACGTGCGTTTTTTACAAAAAAAACGAGTCAGAAATCACGGAATTTTGGACTGCTTATGCATAAAATTCTGGAGCATATTCATTGTGTCGATGATGTGTTAGATGCGGTTCAGCGCTGTGTGTTGCAAGGGCATCTTCAACCGGATGAGGTAAAAGAAACCGTGCAATATATTTCCGATAAACTCTCAAATCCACAGGTGCAGGGCTGGTTTACTAATAGCTATACCGTACTTAAAGAGCAAAGTATTTTATTGCCGGGACAAGGCGAACGTCGCCCCGATAGAATTATGATTTCGGGAACGCATGCTATTGTTGTTGACTATAAATTTACTGACCAAGTGTTGGCGAGTCATGAACATCAGGTGCAAGAATACATGAATATTCTTAGTAATATGGGATTTACGGTAGAGGGCTATGTGTGGTACGTGCCAAAAAACAGCTGTGTTGCCGTGTCGTAACAGAGCTTATTCTACCGAATTAAATAATTTTATTTGATTAGAAAGAATTTTGGTAAATCCTTTTACATCATCACCCGAAAATGCCGTATTCATTTCTCCGTATTGAGCAAATTTTGCTTGCATTAAATCATATTTAGACTCAATACCTACAATATCAAAACTATATGGCATAAGTTGAATAAATACTTTTCCGGAAACATGTTTTTGTGTATCTTCAAAAAAGCGTTCAATGTTTCGCATAACCGGTTCTTGATATTGAGCTTCATGGAGTAGCATACCATACCAGTTTGCAAGTTGTTCTTTCCAGTATGCTTGCCATTTAGTAAGTGTATGTTTTTCTAATTGATGATGAGCTTTAATAATTACCATTGGAGCCGCCGCCTCAAAAGCTACTCGCCCTTTAATACCAATAATGGTATCGCCCACATGCATACCTCGTCCGATAGCATATTGTGAAGCTGCTGAATGTAGTTTTCTAATTATATCAACCGGGTTTTCAAAGAGTAAGCCGTTATATCCAACCAATTCCCCTTTTTCAAATTCTAGTTCTACAATTTCCGGTTCTGTTTTTTTGAGTTGTGATGGCCATGCCGATTCAGGAATGGTTGTTTTAGAAACTAAGGTTTCTTTACCTCCAATGCTTGTCCCCCATAAGCCCTGATTTATAGAGTATTCTGCTTTAGAGAAATCAAAATCGATTCCGTGCTCTTGTAAATATTGAATTTCAAATTCTCTACTAAGTTTTTTGTCGCGCACCGGAGTAATAATTTCTATATCCGGACACACAACATTAAACGCTAAGTCAAACCTAACTTGGTCGTTCCCGGCACCGGTGCTTCCATGAATAATGCTTGTAGCTTTTACATCGCGAGCATAGCGGGCAAGTGCAAGTGCTTGAAAAACTCGCTCAGAACTTACTGATAATGGGTAAGAACCATTTTTAAGAATATTACCAAAAATCATGTATTTAATACATTTTTTGTAGTATTCTTGAGTAATGTCAATGCACACATGTTTTGAAACACCAAGTTTATGAGCTCTGTCTTCAATTTCTTTAAGCTCTTGAGTAGAAAATCCACCGGTATTAATAATTACCGAATGTATTTGATATCCTTCTTCTTGGCTGTAATATTTTGCACAATATGAAGTGTCGAGACCACCGCTAAACGCAAGTACTGCAATTTTTGACATAGTTTATATTATTTAGTTTTTTTTTCCTTTGGGTCGAATACCATTCCGGTGCATAAACAGATTTTCCGTTGCATGCGTGTTAAAATATCATAATTTATACAGGTTTCGCATCCTTTCCAGAATGCGTCATCATCTGTTAATTTTGAATAACTTACGGGGCGGTATCCTAAATCAGTATTTATTTTCATAACGGCTTCACTGGTTGTTAATCCAAACAGTTTTGCGTCCGGAAATAATTCACGTGAAAGTCTAAATGCTTCTTCTTTAATGAGTTTTGCGATGCCTAATCCTCTATGTTTTGGCGAAACAATAAGTCCTGAGTTTGCAACAAATTTTCCGTGTTGCCATGTTTCTATGTAACAAAAACCTGCAACTTCTTTGTCAACAAACGCAATAACAGCTTTCCCTTCGCGCATTTTATTAAGAATGTAATTGGGAGAACGCTGAGCGAGTCCGGCATCTTTATCTTTAGATGCTTCGTAGATGAAGTCAGAAATATGTTTTGCGTATATTTCATGCTCCGCCTCTGCGCGTACTACAATTATTTCAGGTTTTGTTTGCATATTTGTAACTCCTTTGTCGGACAAAAATCTGTTTGCAAAAATCGGAAATAAAACCGAATTACGAGAACTTTTTATTGCTCTTTTTAGAACAAATGCATCTTATTTTGTAGTGTTAGGATTCATGAATTAGTTAAAATATAAGCTTGATTCAAAATTTATATTTTAATAGAATATCTCCTTCTTTTTTTCTGCAGCAAAAAAAAGAAGCAAAAAAGTGCCGCCACGCACCACAGAATCTAAAAATTAGCTCATTTCCGCTGTCCGTCAGCTGACGGATGCCCTTTTGTAAGTTTTTCGTTAATTGGCACTATTCTGCAAGGGCAAGCTGCTAAAACCACGCTTCAATTTCGCAATTTTTTCGATTCCTTAGCTGAGTGGCTATAGCAACCGAAACCATCTGTATTTAATTTTTTTATCATTTTTCACTGAAAATGAATATGATAAAAGTTTATGGTTTTAGATGTATTTATCTTCTTTCTCTTTTGAAAGAATCTCTAAAATTTCAACATAATTGGGCATTTCGGGTAAAAATGAATATGTTTTGTTTGTAATATCAATCTTACAAATAATATGTTGAATGCCGTTTGTTATGAGAAGTAAGGGGGCTTTTAGTTGAATGTTATAGTGTGCAATTTGCTCGCAAACAGATTGATTTAGTGTAATTTCAGGAGCTTTGCATTCCACGAGTAAAAGGGGTGTTCCGTCGGTTTTATAACAAAGAATGTCTGCTCGTTTTGTGAGAGAATACAACTCAAGTCCAAGCTCTACTTGCATAAGAGATTGGGGATATTTTTTGTGAACAATTAAATAGTTTATAATATGCTGTCGAACCCATTCTTCGGGTGTTAAACGAACATATTTTTTTCTAACAGTATCAAGAATATAGGGTTTCCCATGTTCTTTTTTAAGCGTATATTTGTATTCGGGAAGAGAAAGTTTATACATTTTGTGTACTTTTACATAACAAAAATACAAATAAACTTCCATTGATTACTATATGGAGATTTCACAAATATTAAAAGATATTGATAATAAGATTTTTCACCCTATCTATTTACTGTCGGGTGAGGAGCCATATTATATAGATCTTATAGCCGACTATATTGCTGATAATGCATTGAGCGAAGAGGAGCAAGGATTCAACCAAACAATTGTGTACGGAAAAGATTCAGAGGTGCTGTCTATTGTGCAATTGGCAAAACGATTCCCCATGATGTCTAACCATCAGGTTGTTATTATTAAAGAGGCACAAGATTTAAAAGATGTTGAATTATTACATCATTATGCCGAAAATCCTTTAAAATCAACAATTTTAGTGGTTTGTTATAAATATAAATCATTTCCCAAATCTTCAAAGTTTTATAAATTGGTAAAACAATCAGGATTTATATTTGATTCGCCTCTTGTACCCGATTATAAAATTACGGCTTGGATACAAAATCATGTAAAGGAAAGAGGATATAAAATTCAGGATGAAACCTCAATATTGTTAGGAGAATATTTAGGTACAAATTTGCATAAAATTGTAAATGAACTGGAGAAGTTAACTCTTGTTTTACCTCAAGGTTCCACCATAACAAATGCTGATATTGAGAAATATATAGGTATTTCAAATGACTATAATTCCTATGCTTTGGCAAATGCTTTTGCCGAAAAGGATGTGCTGCGAGTGTATAAAATATTAAAAAGTTTTGCTGCAAATCCAAAAGCAAATCCGGCTATTGTAACCATTATAAGTCTCTATTCTTTTTTTAGAAAGCTCTTATTGTTGTATTATCTGGGAGGAAAGTCAGATATTGAAGTCTCTCAAGCTACCGGTATTCCTTCAAATGCATTTGTTATAAAAAAACATAAAGCTGCTCAGCGAAAATATTCTGCACAAAAACTGGTGTATATTATTTCATTATTGCGTGAGTATGATATGAAACTCAAAGGCGTTGATGCTAATCAAATTGATGAAGGTGAGTTAATGAAAGAATTAGCATATAAAATTTTGCATTAATTTGAAATATGGCAAAACGGATTTTGTATATAGTTCCCCATCGTTTACAAAGAAGTCCGGGACAACGATTTAGATGTGAGCATTTTATCCCGATTTTAGAACAAAACGGATATGAAATTACCTATTCTTATATGCTTTCGGCATGGGATGATGTGTATTTTTATAAACGTGGAGCGTATCTTATAAAACTTCTCATTTTTTGTAAAGCGTTCTTTCGCCGTGTTCGAGATGTGTTTCGTGCGTCTCGGTATGATGTTGTGTTTGTGTATAGAGAAGCATTTATGATAGGTACTACATATTTCGAGAAATTATATGCAAAAAGAGCCGGAGCACTGTTTTTTGATTTTGACGATTCTATCTGGTTAAAAGATACTTCCGAAGGAAATCAGAATTTAGAATGGCTCAAAAAACCGGAGAAAACAAATGATATTATTCGTCTTGCCAATCTCGTTATTGTTGGTAATGAGTATCTTGCTAAGCATGCATTGCAGTTTTCAAAATCTGTTGTCGTAATTCCAACACTTATTAATACCGAGTATCATATTCCTAGTCAGCAGAAAAAATCCTCATCGGCAATTTGTATTGGCTGGACGGGGACAGAAACTACACATAAGCACTTTTTGTATTTGACTCCAGTACTCCAAAACTTGCAGGAAAAGTATGGCGATTCTATTATTCTTCGGGTTATTAGTAATAAAAAATTAGAAACAGATGCACTTACCATTTCGTGGAAACAATGGAGTGTAAAGACAGAGATTTCTGATTTGCACGATATTGATATTGGTATTATGCCTTTACCCAACGATGAATGGTCGCAAGGAAAGTGTGGTTTTAAAGGTTTGCAATACATGGCCTTAGGTATACCAACTGTAATGTCGCCTGTTGGGGTAAATACCAGTATTATTGCTCATGAAAAAAATGGCTTTCTTGCCGATTCTCCTGAAGAATGGTTACAGATTCTCGAAAACCTTATTCAGAATGCACAATTACGAAAACAGATTGGAGAAGAAGGACGAAATACTATTGTGCAAGAATATTCGGTACATGCTTACGAAAAAGAATATCTGGCATTATTTCATACACATTCCTAAAAAGGGAATTGCATGACGTTCGGTAATATAATACGGTTCGTATTGTGCCCCAAATCCCTGATAAAACCTTGCAACACCTGCAATTTCTGAACCTTCAAAGTCTAATATGGTGTTAGTGTTGGCGTGCATGCAAATATATGCGTCAACAATAAGAAACATAGCAGAACATTCCTTTCCTTGTTCGTTTGATGCTCCCATAAGATAGTATGAGCGTTGTGCCGATGTGAAAAAAGCAACCGCGCTAATAAGTTCTTCTTCTGCATATGCTCCAATACAATACACTGCTTTGTGTGTTTCAGCAGTTTTTAAAAGCCCGGAAATACCTTGTTTATATGACTCGGGTAAAGGGTATTGTAATGATGACTCATAAAATGAAATAAATGTGTCTGCCTCAATAGTAGTTGTAGTAACATGCTGATTACGTGCTTTTTTAATGTTGCGTTGGGTGTTTTCATTATATGCATTTTGTAAATGCTGCACGCTTCTATCTAAGGGAATGATATAGTTTGCTCGTTCAGTAGCGTATTTTTCTGAAATACGGTGGTACGAGCAATACCGAATACTTGAATACTTGAATAATTTTTTTTCAAATGCAGCTATGATGTCATCTGCAAGTATCTGTGTCGAAAAAATTCCTAATTTTTGACAGAAAGGGGGCTGCACAATATATGAGAAACCATATTTTGATTTTACCGGGAGCGGCATAACAGCTTCATAATCGTTTAAAATTAAGCCGCTCCATTGTGGCGAAACTTTGTCTAAAAACCAACTGTATGCATATATTTCTGCATGATGCGATGCCGCAATAGTCTTATTCCACTTTGCAAAATCAATATTAGCATGAGAAACTCGAGAAATCATTCGGAAAAACGAATAATAAGTTTACGAATAATATTTGGTTTTTTTCTATGATTATGAGCTTGAGCTGTTCGGTTATTCTGCTTCATTCTTTTTTGTACTTCTTTTCGTTGTATTCGTTCGTGATGAGTCCTAAATTCTTTCCGTTGACGTTTATCACGTTTTCGCATATTCCTACGAATTTGTCGCTCGGTTAAGGGTTTATCATTTTTCCGTACATTTTCTCTTCTCTTTTGATCTGCTTGTTGTTGTTCAAATTCCGGACTGGCACTAGGTGTCCATACCTCTCTTCGAGGTCTGCAAGAACTAAAAACGATAATTAGAATAAGTAAAAGACAGCGAAAAAAAAGATGTGTCATATACCAAATAAAATATAATGCAGTTTTGTATCTTTACAAAGATAATATTTGTATGCAATGGTAAATTATTTTATGAAGAGTTTTTTTGTGTTCTTGTTATTTTTGAGTGTTGTTTCATGTAAAAAAGAGCACAATCCCATTCCGCAAACATCTGCAAATATTCTTATTTATTCTATTGACAGTGACCCCCAGTATTCTGCTTTACGCAGCCCGCTACAATCGGTATATGTAACTACACCTCAGTGTGTTGGTTTTAATTGTAACGGAATAGTGTTATTTCGGGTAAAAGTAGAAGGAGCGTATAATGATTACAGAGCATTTGACCGCTCCTGTACCTATGAGGGGGGCGATTGTGTTATGGAAATAGACCCATATTTCCCCGACCTGCTTATATGTCCTTGTTGCAAGTCAATTTTTAATATGATAGGGGGCTATATGCAGCAAGGGCCTGCAAAATTTCCGCTTCGTGAATTTGAATGTTCATATATGGATGGAGACTTATATATTCACTAATCACATAAAACCAAAGATATCATGGAACAAAAAGATCAATCATTTTTAGAAAAAACAAAAACAAAAATTCAAAAGTCTATTACCGTAAGAATTTTTACCATCGGATTTTTAATACTTCTGTTATTAATACCGGTGTCAATGATTCAAGATTTAATTCGAGAGCGTCAATATAGACAGCAAGAAGCGTTTAGAGACGTTAGTTCTTTATGGGCTCATGAGCAAACTATAACAGGTCCGGTGTTAACGGTTCCTTATAAAGTGTTTACTCGGGTTCAAAATACTCAGTCTAAACAATTTGAGATGATAGAATCGCTCGGATACGCCCATTTTTTTCCGGAAGAGCTTAGGGTTCAAGGAAACGTAATGCCACAAGAACGATATCGCGGTATTTATAAGGTTATCGTATATAATTCACATCTCCAGCTTTCGGGAACATTTATTCAGCCAAATTTTAAAGATATAGACATTCCTCTCGAACATGTACTGTGGGAAAAAGCGTATGTATCTATTGGTATATCTGATTTGCGTGGAATACAAGAACAAATTGTAATGAATTGGCAGGGAGATGCTTTCTACTTTGATCCGGGGGTTCAAAATAGAGATATTATTTCGCGAGGAGTAAGTGTAGATGTTCCTATTCTTACCTATTTTGAACAGGGCTTGGCTATGAATTTTTCGGTAGAATTGCATTGCAATGGTAGTTCAAGATTAGCGTTTACGCCACTAGGGAAGACCACCGAAGTAGAATTGAGAGCATTATGGGGTACCCCAAAATTTGATGGAGCATTTTTACCCGAAACTCGAATTGTCAGCCAAGACTCGGTGTATGCAAAATGGAAAGTTCTTCATTTAAACAGAGCGTATCCACAGCAACTTACGTCAGCTCATTCTGCTATTAAAGAATCAGAATTTGGAGTAACACTTAAAGTTCCGGTTGATAGTTACCAAAAAAGTATGCGTACAGCAAAATATGCATCATTATTTATAACACTCACATTTTTGATTTTCTTTTTTATTCAGATTTTACAATCCGTACAAATACATCCTATTCAATATATTATTGTTGGTTTGGCTCTTTGTGTGTTTTACACCTTATTAATTGCCTTATCTGAACATATTTCGTTTGGATTGAGTTATCTTATTGCATCGGTAGGTATTGTTGGTTTAATTGCCATGTATGCGTACTTTATGTTTAATAGTCAGAAAATAATTATACTGTTTGTGCTTTTGTTATCATTATTGTACGGATTTATTTTCACCATAATTCAGTCAGAAGATTATGCATTGCTTATGGGAAGTATAGGATTATTCATTGTCCTTGGAGTTGTGATGTTTTTATCTCGAAAAATTAACTGGTATAATACTTCAGAGTAGGAGATGATGCATACTTTGTTTTCTGAGTATAGTATGTTGCGTACAAAACTCGATGCTCGTGTTTCTGAGTTGGAGTGTTTGCATATGAACTATGTGCGTTGTAAAAAAGGATGTTACTCTTGTTGTATAAATTTTCGAATACTGCCAATTGAATTTTATGCAATTTGCGAGTCGCTTGCTGCTCAAAGTGATGAGTTTCAAGGTCTTGTGCGAGGTGAATGATTTGTGATTTTTTGTTTATATAACAGGGTTTTTTATTTGGATGTGTGTTATATATCACTTAAAAATTCAGTAAATTATCAAAACTTGCAAGTTCTGATAATTTACTGAATTATGATAGATGTGGTTAAAGAATTATTTTTCTGTAATACTCATTTAAACTCGTGCTAATTTTAATAATATACACGCTTTTGTTTAAATTAGACAGATTTATGTCTATTATCTTTTGATTAATGTTATCTTTTTTATAAACACATCTGCCTTCTAAATCAAATATTTCAAATTTATCTATTTCTATTTCTGAATGTATAGTATAAAAGTTTTTGTAAGCAATTATCTCGATATTATTATAATTTTTTTTCGAAATCGAAGAGGGTGCTTGTTTATAAACCATTATTTTGTCCTGATATTTACAGCCAGCACTATCTTTTACAACTCTATAATGACCGATAGCACTCTCTTTATCTAAAAGTGTAAAATATGGTTGATTAATATTTTGAATTATTTCGCCGTTTTTATACCATGTATATGTAACATCTATATGTTCTTCTTCTTGTGTGGTAATATCTAGTGGGTATCTAATTTCAGAGGCAATAAGGTTTTCACCAATAGAAACTCTACCTTTGCATTTGTTTGCAGCATTAATAGAATTAATAAAGTTTGTTAGCTGGGTTGCCATATGTTTATGGGTTTTAATAGTTGGATGCCAGTCTTCTCCATATGGTGCTAGTTGAGGATTCATTTTAAAATAATGTATTAATTCGTCTCCAATGTTATTAAAATGAGTTACAACTGCTGTTGTGTATGATTGAATCCTTGTCCAATGTTTTTTTCCGGCAGGATAGTAGTCATTCATCATAACTCCTAAGGCACAAATAATAACCGCATCAGGATAATAACCGCGTAATTTTTCGATAAAGGCAATGTATGTATTTACAAACTCTGTAGAATCAACAGTGAAGAGGGATGAAGATGCTTCTGCTGCAAAATCATTTGTCCCTAGATTTATAACTAAAATGTCTGGGATAAAGCGGGTATTATCCCATATAACTGATGATTCGTCTGCAATCACATGATCATAAATAAGAGGAAGAGTTCCTGTTTTACTACCCGTGTTATTTTGATATAGTCCACGACCAGAATAAGCAATACAGGAATATTGAGCATTCAAGTTTCGAGCTGTAATAGCTCCCCATGCCATATAGTTATTTTGATTAATAGATGAAAAACCTGATTTTGGTGGATTTTGAGAGCTTTCATTTCCATATCCGCAGGTAATTGAATTACCAATAAATTCTATACGTATATTTGGTAATATATCAGGTTCAACAAGAGAATGGCCATTATCTATATAAAATCCTTGAAACGTTATTTTGCCGACACTACTTTCTGTACGTTTAAAAATTTCTATAGTATGAACTCCATTTGGTAAATTTTCTGCCAAACTATATACTATTTGAGATGGTTTTATTGCTAAAGTAAAAGGTTCGTTGTTATTAATAATAACAGTAAAATAATTTGTTGTAGTTATGCCACCACCTCCATTTTGAATAAAAATCGCACTAATTCCGGTTCCGGTAAAATTAGCTTTAATACTTACTCCAGGAAATGCGAATTCAATATTGTTAGGGTCAGAATCATTAACTCGCCCAAAGTATTGGATTTTTGAGTCCGATGCAGGAATGTGTTGCATTGTTTGTGCTTCTAGTGCTATACTTGGAAATAAGATTATTAGAAAAATTGTAATGTGTTTTTTCATATTATTTTTTTTTTATTAAACAATAATTTTTTTGAACTAAAAATACTTGTCTGATAGAAAATGTATTTCACATTTTCCTGAAAATCTTTAACATATTAAAAAAAATCTTGTACAAAAAAGAAGAGTTTTCTTAGTATTAGAATCAGGCTTGTTGTTCTCTGAATTCGGTTGGAGATAAACCGGTTTCTGTTTTAAAAATACGATTAAAATGCTGAACGTTATTGTATCCAACAGAAAATGCAATTTCGGAAATCTGTAAATTAGTTTCTCGTAAAAGTTTTTTTGCTTCTTCTAAGCGAATTTTGTTTAAATATTGTCTGAAATTGTAGGATGAGAACTGTTTTATTATATTTGACACACTATCATCAGAAACACCAATTTTACGAGAAATGTCTACAATTTTTAAGTTTGGATTGTGATAGTTTTTTCCAATATAAGAAAGAATATCTTTATATTTTTTTTGTTCTTTATCTTCAATTTCTAAATGTTGAATAGGTATGTAGATATATTTAATAACTTCTTTTTTTATTTTCCATATAAGAAATAATATGATAAAATATAAAAGTGTACTTATTGAAGATATTATAATAAATGAAAAGTTATTGTATACAAGTTTAAAATCAGAAATGCTAATATTAACAGTAGTGTTAAGTGGGATAGAACTTTCACTTAACAGCCAAATTGACTGTGTTTGAGTATATGATAAAGAGTGAGTTTTTTCTTTCATTTTAGGGTTTTGTATAAACCACCATTCGGGAATCTCCCTAATATCTTCACTTCTAAAAATCAGATTGTTTATGCCTTTTTTAACACCAAAGGTTTTCATGTAAATTATCCATGATAAAGGATTATTATGATTTGAATAATATTGAATATATTGATTTATTCTTATAGACATTCTAATATCTTGAAAAGATTTGAACTCAATCTTGAAAGTATATCCTGAAATATCAAATAATTCACCATTTCTCTTTTGGATTTGAATACCGGCATACGGATATTCATATCCTTGTTGTAGCATAAATTCAATTTCGTATGATGATTTTGTTTTTGAGATAGCACAAGATGAATTACCACCATCCAATGAATCGGTAAAATTTGAAATAATAAAGTCTGTATTATTAAGAATATCTATTGTCGGTTTTTTTATAATAAAAAACACAATAGCAATTATAAAAAAAGGTAAAAGAATAATAATAAAAAACCGATATTTTTTTTCAATATAGTTCATTTAAAAAATAGGTATGTATTACAGAGCATTTACTTTAAACCTATCTAAATTACCTATAACGTTCGATAATAATTCAACCGCTTGCATAACATCTTTTTTATGAGACGATTCAATAACCTGATGAAGATGCCGTGTGGGAATTGAGATTGCTCCTGCAATAGCTCCACCTGCAACCATTTTTTGTAACATAGCAGTGTCTGTTCCGCCGGCTTGCAGAATTTCTGCTTGCCAAGGAATGGAATTATCAAGAGCAGTCTGCTTCATAAATTTTACTAATCCTTGATGAGTAACCACCGATGCGTCCATAATTTTAATTGCCGGACCGTTTCCGAGTTTTGTAACCTGTTCGGCAGGAGTACTGCCCGGTAAATCAAAGGCAATGGTAGTATCAATAGCTATTGCAATATCGGGTTGAATTTGAATAGTAGCAACCTGAGCACCTCGTAATCCAACTTCTTCTTGAGTAGTAAATACAAAATAGGTATCGTATGGAAGCTCTTGATTTTGTAGCTTTTGTATTGTTTCAACTAATACATATACCGAAATTCTATTGTCAAGAGATTTTCCGTTTACACAATCGCCCATTTCAATCAGTTCACGTTCTCGGGTTATAGGAGTTCCTATTTCAATGAGTGAATCAACCTCCTCTTTACTCCGTCCTAAATCAATAAAATAATCGGTGAGTTTTACCTTTTTCTCACGCTCTTCGGGCGACATTACATGTATTGGTTTAGAGCCCATTACCCCAATTACATCTTCTTTTCCGTGAACAATAACTCGTTGAGCCGTAAGTGTTTTAGGGTCAAATCCACCTAAAGGAGCAAATTTAAGAAAGCCGTTGTCATCAATATGAGTTACAATAAAGCCAATCTCATCCATATGGGCAGCAAGCATTACTTTTTTCGACTCTTTCCCTTTTCTAAAACCATGAATGTTTCCCATATTATCAACAGAAATAGTGTCAACAAAGGGGCTTATTTCACGGATAACAACTTCACGTATTTTTTCTTCAAAACCCGGAGCTCCCGGAGTTTCACTTAATTCTTTAAGTAATGCAATATTCATAGTATGAATGTTTAAGAAACAGAACGAATAACTTGTGTTTTATTAAAACGCTCGCGAGCAAAATCAACAGTAATATGGAGTGTTTTTGTTGATTTAGAAGGATATTCAAACATAGCGTCAACCATAATTGATTCGCAAATAGAGCGTAGTCCGCGAGCTCCTAATTTATATTCAACAGCTTTGTCAACAATAAAATCAAATGCTTGTTCATCAAATGTGAGCGTAATGCCATCCATTTTAAATAAGGCAATATATTGCTTAACCAAGGCATTTTTCGGCTCAGTTAATATCTGGCGTAATGCATCTCTGTCAAGCGGATTTAAATTGGTAATAACCGGAATTCTTCCGATAATTTCCGGAATTAAGCCAAATGAACGCAAATCTTGAGGGGCAACATATTGCAAGAAATTACTTTTGTTTATGGTAGCTGTTTTTTCTTTTGTGCCAAATCCTACAACTTTGGTGTTTAATCTTCGAGCTATTATTTTATCAATGCCTTCAAATGCTCCGCCGCAAATAAACAGAATGTTTTTAGTGTCAACCGGAATCATTTTTTGATCCGGATGTTTTCGTCCGCCTTGAGGAGGAACATTTACTACAGAACCTTCTAATAATTTAAGTAATCCTTGTTGTACTCCTTCGCCCGAAACATCACGGGTTATAGAAGGATTGTCGCCTTTACGAGCAATCTTATCAATTTCGTCAATAAATACAATGCCTTGCTCTGCACGAGGTACGTTATAATCAGATGCTTGTAATAATCTCACTAACAAGCTTTCAATATCTTCACCAACATAGCCGGCTTCCGTAAGAACTGTAGCGTCAACAATTGCAAAAGGAACCTCAAGTAATTTTGCAATAGTTTTTGCTAATAAGGTTTTACCTGTACCTGTTTCGCCAACCATAATAATGTTAGATTTTTCAATCTCAACATCATCTGCAATTTTTTGAGAAAGTCTTTTATAATGATTATATACCGCAACAGACAATATTTTTTTTGCATCTTCTTGTCCAATTACATATTGGTCAAGATGTGCCTTAATATCTGTTGGCTTAATTAATTTGAATCCGCTTTTTGTTCGTTGAGGACTTGAAAATTCCTCTTTTACAATAAGATGTGCTTGTTCTACACAATCGTTGCAAATGTGTCCGTCAACACCGGCAATTAACATACCTACATCAACTCTTGGGCGACCACAAAACGAACAATTATTTTTTTTGCTCATATTTATATTATTTAGACGGTAAAGATAGAAAATATCTGAGAGCTTGTGAAAATTTTTGGAGTAGAAAATCTAAATCGACCTTACGTATTTATCACTCATCTAACTCAGGTCTTAATTTACACGAAGCGTAATGGTATTTCTCGTAAAACTGATTGTTGCTTTATATTTCTGTAAGAAATCGCCTCCTAAAAGTCCGCAAATTTTCCCCGGAAAAAATTGAGAATACAGCCCTTGTATATGGTCGAGAGGCATTGCAAGTGCCTCAAAATGTTCGCATACTACATTTCCTATTGTAAGAGAAGGAATAGATATTATTTCTCCGCCAATCATTCCGGATATATGAGATGATTCAATGTTTTCGGTTTGAATAATTGTGTGCGGAATAGATGCAATAATTCCACTGTCAATAACAGACTTTGAAGCTCCGGTATCAATAATAAAAAAGAATTCTTCTGGAATGTATGCAGGTATAACAATATGAACTCCTTGAGAGTCTAGGTAGACTTTTGTAAGTGAAATGCTGACGATTTTCATATTTAATTTTTTGTTTTTTACATCTGCAAAATACAGATAAATGCAATATTTAGTATGATTTTCCATATGTTTTTCATTGAAATCCTACCAAAACAATAGTTTTTATATGATTGTTTGCAAATCGTATTTTGAGATGTCATTTATACACTGTATATTTGGGCACTGAAAAAATAAACGTAGTATTCGTTTTATAACATTTAAAACTAAATATATGGAAGGATATTCTCTTTCGCACTTGAAAGAACTTGAAGCAGAGGCAATTCACATTATTCGTGAGGTTGCTGCAGAATTTGAAAATCCGGTAATGCTCTATTCTATCGGAAAAGATTCATCGGTTATGGTGCGTCTTGCCGAAAAAGCATTTTATCCGGGTAAAGTACCGTTTCCCTTAATGCATATTGATTCGAAATGGAAATTTAAAGAAATGATTGAATTTCGTGATGCGTATGCAAAAGAAAATAATTGGGAACTGATTGTTGGCTACAATAAAGAAGCATACGAGGCAGGTGTTGGTCCGTTTACCCACGGAAGTAAAGCTCATACTGATATTATGAAAACCCAAGCTCTTTTGGCGTCTTTAGATCAATATAAATTTGATGCTGCCTTTGGTGGTGCTCGGAGAGATGAGGAAAAATCTCGTGCTAAAGAACGAATTTTCTCTTTCCGCGATAAATTCCATCAGTGGGACCCTAAAAATCAACGTCCGGAGTTATGGGACACCTATAATACGAAAGTACAAAAAGGTGAATCTATTCGGGTGTTCCCTATTTCTAACTGGACAGAATTAGATATCTGGCAATATATCCGCTTAGAAAAAATTCCAATTGTGCCTTTGTATTACGCTAAGGAACGTCCAATTGTTGAGGTTGACGGTAACCTTATTATGGTTGACGACGAGCGTATGCCGGAAGAACTCCGCAAACAAGCTAAAATGCGTATGGTGCGTTTCCGTACGCTTGGATGCTATCCTTTAACCGGGGCGGTTGATTCACAAGCTACTACTATTGAGCAAATAGTGGAGGAAATGATGACCGTAACCGTGTCTGAACGTACCACGCGTGTGATTGACTTTGACCAAGAGGGTAGTATGGAACAGAAAAAACGCGAGGGGTATTTTTAATACGTAATGATGAATCCGTTAGTGAATGGAAACGGTGCTTAATGAGTGTGAAGTAGAGTTCATCTGACACATAAAAAATTAGATATATGGAACAAGAAAAAACATTAGATATTCAGGAGTTTTTAAATCGCGATGAGAAAAAGGATCTATTACGATTACTTACGTGCGGTTCGGTTGATGACGGTAAGTCTACCTTAATCGGACGATTAATGTTTGACAGTAAAATGCTGTATGAAGACCAACTTGCTGCACTGGAACGAGACAGTAAACGGATGGGGCATGCAGGTGAAGATATTGATTATGCTTTGTTGCTCGATGGTTTAAAAGCGGAACGAGAACAAGGTATTACCATTGATGTGGCATATCGCTATTTTTCTACAAATAAACGTAAGTTTATTATTGCCGATACGCCCGGACATGAGCAATATACGCGTAATATGGTTACGGGCGCGTCTACGGCTAACCTTGCAATAGTTCTTGTAGATGCTACTCAAGGTGTTATTACACAAACGCGTCGACATACCTTTTTGGTGTCGCTCCTTGGTATTAAACACGTGGTGCTTGCGGTAAATAAAATGGACTTGGTTGATTTTAATCAAGAGGTGTTTACAAACATTTGTAATGAATATAAGAGTTTTGTAAATCAGCTTGATATTCCTGATGTAGAGTTTATTCCTATTTCTGCCTTAAAGGGTGATAATGTGGTTGAAAATTCTCCGCGTATTCCTTGGTATTCAGGAAAAAGCATGTTGCAATATTTAGAAACGGTGCATGTAGGTAGCGATAGAAATTTTAGTGATTTACGATATCCGGTTCAGTACGTTTCCCGTCCCAACCGAGATTTTCGCGGATTCTGTGCTCGTGTAGCTTCGGGAATTATTTCGAAAGGTGATACAATTATGGTATTACCATCGAAAAAAACTTCACAGGTTACCTCTATTGTTACCTATGATGGAGAGCTCGATAAAGCATTTCCGCCACAATCGGTAACGGTAACGCTTGCCGATGAAATAGATATTTCTCGTGGCGAAATGATTGTGCATCCCGATAATCTTCCGCATGTTGAACGTCAGTTTGAGGCAATGTTGGTATGGATGGACGAGAAAGCGATGAATGTAAACGGACAGTTTTATATAAAACATAATACGAATACAACAAAAGCTCGTTTCGATTCTATTCGCTATAAAATTGATGTGAATTCGCTCGAAAAATCTGATGTTCCCCATTTGGAACTTAATGAAATAGGACGGGTTGTGATAACAACGGTAAAGCCCTTGTTTTTTGATGCATATAAGAAAAACCGTCAAACCGGTTCGTTTGTGTTAATTGATCCGGTAACGCATAATACCTGTGCGGTGGGAATGATTTTAGATAAAATTCATGCTGATGGTCTCCCACAACGTATTACCGGCGAAGAAACCGCAAAAATACATAAAGGTATTGGCTTGGTTTCACCAGATGAGTATCAAAAACGATATAACCAAAAAGGTTCTACGATTTGGATTACCGGTTTACATGGTTCGGGTAAAAATGTATTGGCGTACAGTCTCGAAAAAGTATTGTTTGACCAAGGTGCAACGGTTGTATTATTAGATGGTAGCTCGGTTCGTTCCGGTTTATCAAAAGAACTTGATTTTTCTCCGGCCGACAGAGCAGAAAATCTCCGTCGTGTTGCCGAAATGTGTAAAATATTGAACGATCAGGGTATTATAACCATTTGTTCATTCATATCTGCCGATGCTTCGGTACGTAAACAAGTGGCACAGATTATTGGCGAAGACAGATTTGTTGAGGTGTATATGGATGCGAGCATGGAATATTGCAAACAAAACAAACCGGAATTATACAATCTTATAGAAGATAACAAAATTTCAAATCTTCCCGGAGTTGACTGTGGATATGATATTCCAAAATCACCTGCTATTACCTGCAAACCACAGGAGCAAGATGATAATGCGAGTGTAATTATACAATATCTTGCAGAAAAAGGAATATTTCCTCTCGGATAAAAAAATGAGCATTGACTAAAAAGAGCTTTTCATGTATTTGGGAAGCTCTTTTTATTTTTAGAGGTTTATAATGTGAAATATTGAGTTAGTAGCAATTCAAAAACCGAATATGTTTCTGTTGTCACACTCTTGAGGTTAATATTTGAGGGAATAGACGTGGCGAATGCGTCTATTTAGTAATTGAGCAATCTGTGTATTGTAAATATTGAGTCTATCTAGTAGAGAGGGTATAATTATTAGCAAGAAAAAAAGGAGTTATCTCATTGAGATAACTCCTTTTTTATGAATTATAACTAGTAAATATTAGAATTTACCGGTTAAAATGTTAATTAAGTCAACAATTGCCCAAATACCACAACCTCCACCTGTAAGGATAAATAAGATGTTCCATCCTACTGGTTTCTTTTTGTACCATCTGTGAGCAGCTAAACCACCAAGAAAGAACCACAACAATAATGTAATGAGTAAATCATTATCCATTGCAGATGATGCTTGAGCAGAAAATTTTTCTGATAATTCAGCAACTTTTGATTTTTTGATTTTTGTTGTTTCAAGTTCATTGATTAATTCATACAATTCTGCCTGTTCAACAGTCTCAAGTGTTGTTTGTTCTAGAGCAGCTTGCTCTTCATTGTTTTTGTAAGGAAACGCGGCAAATACTACATTTCCTAAAAATACGGCAATTAATAAAATTGGAATTTGTTTTTTGATGTTTTTCATAAGATTTGTTTTTTGAAATTAATAAAAAATTATCTTTGCTAAAATTAGTGTTTTTTTTTAATAAAAATCATTTTGAAGCCAACATTTTTAATTCTGATTGTTATTTTTTTTCCTTTGCTTACTTTTTCGCAGAGTTATGAGTATAAGGGAGTTTTGGTATTACCCGACAGTACAGAGTTTTCTTATTATGTATCGTTTTCTGTTTTAGAGAATGATAGTATTCAAGGATACTCAATTACCGATGTTTATGGTGAGCATTATACAAAATCTAAAATATCCGGGTATATTAATTATTCAACTCGAAGAATATCTTTTTTTGAATCAGAAATATATTACACACGCTCTACTGCTCAATTGGAAGATTTTTGTTTTGTGCATGTGTCAAATGTTACATATAGATTATTTCAACGGAAATCAATAATTGAGGGGAATTTTAAAGCTGTTTATAAAAATAATAAGGAATGTGTCACGGGTACAATTAAGCTTACAGGAAATACTCATGCTCAAAAAAATCCGCCTTCTTTTGTCGTTCCGGAAGTGTTAGAACATCAGGATTTATATGTGTACAGGGAATTAGATGAAGAAACGGTAACAGTTTTGCTTTCAGGAGATACTGCAAAAACAGTATGGCTCGATGAAAGTATAATAATGGAAGTTTGGGACTCTGAAATAGTTGATTATGATATGATTTCTATCTATGTAAATGGGCAGATTTTTTTATCGCGTTATGTGCTTACAGATAGAAAACAAGTTATTCAAATTCCATTTACTACAGATGTATTGGGAATTAAAATAGTTGCTATTAATGAAGGTACGATTCCTCCAAATTCAGCAAGTATATTGTTGCGAGATAGAAATAAACGATATCAACTTATTTCTCATATCCCGGCAGGAAAAGAAGTTGTATTGTTGTTTGAAAAACAAACTAAATGAGTAATAAAAAAAGACATAAAATAGTTTTTTATTCTCTACTGTTTCTTCTTATAGGTCTTGCAACTACCTTATTAATCTTACCTGCCGATTATTTTAATGAAGGGGAATCTCTTTGTGTTTCCCAACTTTTTTTTAATATGGAGTGTTATGCCTGTGGAATGACACGAGCAATTCAGCATCTCATCCATTTTGAGTTTAAGGCAGCGTATGAATTTAACAAACTAAGCTTAGTGGTATTTCCTCTTTTGGTCTTTATGATTATTAAGGAACTTATTAAAATGTATCGAAAAATCAGATAATAATTTTATTACAAGACCCCCTTTGTACTCGGCAACCCAATATTCTGAATATTCCGCGAAACTGCCATTTTAATGGCTTTTGCGGTTGCTTTAAAAATAGCTTCTATTTTATGATGCTCATTGTCGCCTTCAATGCGAATATTCAAATTGCATTTTGATGCGTCTGAAAAGGATTTAAAAAAGTGCATAATCATTTCTGTTGGTAAATCACCAACCATTTCTCGTTTAAATGATACATCCCACACAAGCCATGGTCTACCCGAAAAATCAATGGCAACTTGAGCCAAAGCCTCGTCCATGGGGAGTAAAAAGCCGTACCGTTCTACGCGGTGTTTATTGCCCAATGCTTGCAAGAATGCTTCGCCTAATGCAATGCCGGTATCTTCAATGGTATGATGTTCATCAATATGCAAATCGCCTTGAACCTGAATGTTCATGTCGCAGTTTGAGTGACGGGCAAGTTGTTCTAACATATGATTGAAAAATCCTAAGCCGGTAGATATGTTTGAGCTTCCGGTGCCGTCAATGTTGAGGTAAATATCAATATTTGTTTCATTTGTTTTGCGAATTACGTGAGCTTCTCGTTTTGGAAAAACCAGTGTTTGGGTAATTTCTCTCCAATCTGATGTAATACAAGAACAATATGATTGTAAGTCCTCGGGGATTACTGCCGTTGTTCCCGGTTCATGTATAAAAATTGCCTTTGTACCCAAATTTTTTGCTAATTCAATGTCAGTAATTCTATCGCCAATTACTAACGAGTTTGCTAAATCGTATTCTCCCGAAACATATGATTGTAATAAAGCTGTTCCCGGTTTGCGTGTGGGTTTATTTTCGTGCGGAAAGGTTTTGTCAATGATAATATCATTAAAAATAATACCTTCTCCCTCTAAAATAGCAAGCATTTTATTATGAACCGGCCAAAAGGTTTCTTCAGGAAACGAATCGGTACCCAAACCATCTTGATTGGTAACCATAACCAATTCATAATCGGTATGCATGCACATAGTTTTAAGTGCAGAAATTACATGCGGAAGGAACGCAAATTTCTCAAATGAATCTATTTGAAAATCTTCTTTTGGTTCTATTATAATGGTTCCGTCTCGATCAATGAATAATGCTTTTTTCATTATTGATGGGTGTAAGGTTTAAGGTTTAAGGTTTAGGGGTTTCTTTTTTGCAATCTCTTGTGGGTGCTCGTTTAAAATTCAACTTCAAATAATTTTGGCCAATTTTTGCCGGTCACAAATATACGATTATTCTTTCTGTCGTATGCAATGCCGTTTAAAACATCAATAGCATCATGTTTAAAATGTACCGGCAAAATGTTGGAGAGATCAATTCTTTGATGAATTTTCCCGGTTGTAGGATCAATTTTTACAATATAGTCGGTAGTGTAAATGTTCGCATATACATAGCCATTAATATACTCCAGTTCATTTAGCTTTCTTACCGGACCATTATTATCGTATACCGGTATTTGTTTAACTCTTCTAAACTCGGGAGGGAGCGTGTGAAAATAAAGATATTCTGAACCATCTGTCATTATAAGGTGTTCCCCGTCAAAGCATAAGCCCCAACCTTCTGTGTTGTAGGAGAACTCTCCAATTTTCTCAAGCGTTTTTTTAGTATATATATAACCAATTTGTTCTCGCCACGTAAGCTGAAAAATACTGTCGCCAACTATGGTGAGCCCTTCGCCAAACATTGTCTCGGGAATATGTTTTGAAAGTACTACATTACCTGTTTTTGCTTCAACTTTTCTAATAGTTGATTTGCCATATAAACCCGTACTTTCGTAAAAATAACCATTCTTATATTCAAGTCCTTGTGTATATGCCTCGGGGTCATGATTAAACATGGAAATAACACGGGCTTGTGTTTGTTTCGGAATAATATCAGAAACAATGGTAATTTGAAAACTAGTATGTTCCGATGTTTCTCCGGAAAATAAACTTGTTGAAATAGTATGTCTGCCTAATAAAGAATTGGGTAATTGAATACTAATTTGTGAAGCTGAAGAAATATCTGTAGTAAGTCTGGAGCCAGCTATAAATGCCACTACAGAGTCTATTTGTTTTTCTGATGTTGCTGAAACATTGAGTTGTAAAATGCTTCCTGAACTTAGTCTGGTACTGCCGCCATCAATAGAAATCGAGAATTGTTTTTCTTGTTTTTTTTCTCCACTACCACAGCTTTGAAAGAGAAAAACAAGAAGTACATATGTGAAAACTGTATACGTTGATTTTTTAAATAGTATCATCTGAGGTAGTATTGAGTTGTATATTTTGCGTTAGTCGAAATTATAATGTTTTCGTATGTGTTTTGTGATTTTCCACGTACATGCAAGTCCGGCAGGAAAACACACAAAATCACCTGCTTGAATTTCTATCGGTTCACCATCTTTAGGCGTTACAATTACGTGTCCTTCTAAAATGTAGCAAGATTCTGTAGAGTCATAAAACCAAGGGAATTCAGATACTTCTTTTTCCCATATTGGCCAGGACGAAACCCCTAAGGATTCAAGTTTTTCTTTACTTGCTTGTTCAATAGTTATTGTCATAATTTTTTGTTTTAATGAGATGGTAAATATACAAAAAAAGCTTATTTGAAAAAAGCTGAGCTTTATAAGCTAAGCTTAATAAAAGAGGTTATTGTTGATTCCGGTTTGGAAAAAGAATGAGGGTTTTCTAATATTTTGCCCTGTTTGGTATAGATACGCAGTTCCATCATCAGCAATCATAGGGAAATGAAGATTTTTATATCTCATAATGTATTCGGGGATTATTGTTGCGTCATGTAAAAGTTTATTTTGAAGCGTATTTCTAATTTGTTCAGCGTCTATTCCAATTGATGAATTTCCAAAATGATGATAGCCAAGGTATTTTTGAACATGTATTGCCAAGATACCGTGAGATTGGTTGCCATGATGCGTTTCAGATAAATCATAATACCCGTATCTGGCATTAAATGTAGTATCATGAGTAATTTTTTTTGTTCCGGCATCTCTAAAATCACCGGTCCATAATATTGCGTGTAGACCATATTCTGCATGCTTATTTTCATACTTAAGAGCTATAGCCGCTGTTCTGAATTTATCGGAACCTAATTCTCCCAGAATATCATTTTCGTGTAGTATTCTCCATCTCTCTATTGAAGTAGCAATGCTTCCGGTTCTTTGACTGGTTTTGTTGTTTGTGAGGTAGAGATTGTGAGCATATCCTACACTATAAGCGTATCCGGTTCTATTGTATAACACATCATTACTATGAGTATAGGGCTGTTGTATTTTTCCGTATGCGTATAGTATTCCCGTGCTTATTTGAAATTCATATGAAGCACTGTTCTCTGCCCAATTTTTAAATCGATATAGAGAAGCTATGCTGCCACTTAATTGCCATTGTTTTGTGGTTTGATAGAGATATACACGTATGCCTAAAGACTGGATTGTTGTGCCAAGTTCCGTAGAAAGTCCGAATCCGAATCCGAAATTTGATTGTGCCTTAGCTGTTTTTGGCTGGAGTATCCCAAGAAAGAAAATAGCTGCAACTAACAAACGTATCATTGTATACCGAGCATAAGATATAAGTATGAATATTGGAGAGCTATACTTTTAGCTCGTTGTTCATTAGTAGAAGAACCGGCATGTCCTCCTTCAATATTTTCATAATAGAACACCTCGTGTCCTAAGTCAATCATGTTTGCTGCCATTTTTCGGGCATGTCCCGGATGAACCCTGTCATCTCTTGTTGAAGTTGAGAAAAACACAACAGGGTAGTTTGCATCTTTAGAAAGATTATGATACGGTGAGTATTTCTTAATAAAAGCCCAATCGTCAGGATTATCAGGATTACCATATTCATCAACCCAACTAGCTCCGGCAAGTAATGTATTGTATCGTCTCATATCAAGAAGCGGAACTAAACAAACAACCGCATTATATAAATCTGGACGTTGTGTAAATGCAACCCCAACAAGTAATCCCCCGTTGCTTCCACCCATAATTCCCAAATGTGAAGGAGAGGTAATCTTTTTTTGTATGAGCTCTTCTGAAACAGCATAAAAATCATCAAATACTCTTTGTCTGTTTTCTCGTAAGCCGGCTTGATGCCATTGCGGTCCGAATTCACCACCGCCTCTAATGTTGGCAACTACATATACGCCACCTTTTTCGAGCCAAGCTTTACCTACAATTGCAGAATATGATGGCCTCACTGAAATTTCGAACCCACCATAGGCATATAATAAGGTAGGATTTTTACCGGTATACTCTATGTTTTTACATGCTACAATAAAATAGGGAATTTGTGTCCCATCTTTTGATGTAGCAAAATGTTGTGTAACAGAAAACGCATCATCAGAGAAAAATGAAGGTAATGATGCAACTTCAGTATATGTTTTATTATGTGCATCAGCATAATATAAGGTTGTAGGAGTAAGAAAGTTCGTGTAACTAAAATAAAAACTGTCTGATTCTCTTTCTGCTGATACAATAGATATAGTTCCAATATCAGGAGTTTTAAATACTGTAGATTCCCAGTTATTATTTGAATATGTGTATAGTAATAATTGATTTGATACTTGTACTAAGGTGTTTACAAGCACATGATTTTGTGTCATTACAATTTCGGAGATGCTGCTCTCCGTATTGGGGACAAACAAAGGAGATATTGTGAATATTCCGGAAAGCAAGTCTTTAAAATTTAGAGAAATAAGAGAACCTTGCGTGTATGTTTTGTTGTTATTATTCCAGTCGGAGCCAAGTCGGATTAAGAGTTGATTATTATGTATGCCAATTTTTCTACAATCTAATGGAAGCGGAAGTTTTACGAGTGAATCTGAAATCCATACGAATGTTTCGGAAGAGAAAAAAGAAATTCGTCTGTCAATAAAAATATACTGTGTGGTGTTATCTCGCATTGAGTATCCAACACAAAGTACATCTGTTTTTTGTCCGGTAAAAATTGTAGTGCTCTCAGAAAAATCTGCCCCGCGCTTCCATAATACCACTCTACGAGCGTATCCTGATTCGGTTAATTCGGCAGAATCAAATGCCGAAGATACGATGAGTGTATCTGTAGATATGTAAAATACGCGACTTTTTGAATTGGGAAGAAAAAAACCATCTTCTACAAATTGTTTAGTTTGAACATTAAATTCGCGAACATAATTGGCATCTGTACCTCCATCAGAAAGAAGTACAAGAAATGTATTGTACTCTGGATAGTTTGCTCGTGCTCCTTTAAATACCCAAGGTCTGTTTTCTGCATTGCTTAAACTGTCAACATTAATTAGAATTTCCCATTCAGGATTACCTTGTGTGTATGCCTCCTTTGTGGTTCTTCGCCAAACTCCACGAACGTGAGATTCATCTTGCCAAAAATTATAGATATGTGCACCAATTTGCGAAGGAAATGCTATTCGTTCATTTGAATTAAGAATAGTAATGCTATTGTTATATATCTCCTCATAATATGGGAGAGAAGAAAGTTTTGTAGTTGTTGCATTGTTTAATTCTGTTACAAAAGAAAGAGCAGATTCTCCCTCTATTTCTTCCAACCAGAGGTATGCGTCGGTTTCTTGAGCCAAAATTTGACTTGCAAGTGTGAAAAGAAGAAAAATAGTTAAAAAATAGTATTTTGTATACATAGGTGATTTTTGAAAACGAGTATATAAATATACAAGATTTTTCTATATCACAGACTGTTTTTGAGATAAAAAAGGATAAAAAAACCTGTCTGCAATTAGCAAACAGGTTTTTTATTGACTCTTAAGAGAAAAAATAAAGAATTAGTCTTCAACTTCTTCTTCAACTTCTTCTTCGTCAATAATTTCTTCGTCGATGATTTCTTCATCTTCGATACCTTCTACAGCCTCAATAATAGCGTCTTCAATATTTTCTACTTGTTCTTTTACAGAAGAAGTACACGCTACTAAAGCTACACTTAAAAGAAATGCTAAAACGTAAGTTAATTTTTTCATATCAAATTTGTTTTTGGTTTAAATTCTTGGCTAAGATAGAAAAAAAAAGAAAAACAAAAATTTTTATTGCAAAAAAAATATAAAAAAATCATAAAAAAGAGCAAAAACAGGGATTTTGGTGTAAAAAAGTCACTTTTTTGCCTTGTTTTTTATTTGTTTTGTTCTTTAGTCCACGTATCTCGTAATTCAACGGTTCTGTTAAAAATTAGATGATTTTGTGTAGAATCTTTATCTGTACAAAAATATCCTGTTCGTTCAAATTGACACATATATCCCGGAGGCACATCAGCAATTGAAGGTTCAATATATGCTGAGCCAATATGTAAAGAGTTTGGGTTTAAATGTGTTAAAAAGTCATCGCCTTCTTCTGCATCGAGAGGGTTTTCAACCATAAACAGACGGTCGTAGAGCCGCACTTCAGCAGTGTGGGCGTGAGAACAGCTTACCCAATGAATAGTTGCTTTAACTTTTCTTTTGGACTCTTCGGTGCCACTACCGCTTTTAGAGAGGGGGTCGTACGTGCAATGAAGTTCAATAATATTTCCTTCCGCGTCTTTAATTACATCTTCGCACTTTATAATATATGCATATTTTAATCGCACTTCGCCTCCCGGTGTTAAGCGAAAGAATTTTTTGGGAGCATCTTCCATAAAGTCTGTTTGTTCTATGTAAATCTCGCGAGAAAAAGGTATTGCCCGTTTTGGTGAATCCGGATCTTCAGGATTTGATATGCCGTAGAGTGTCTCTTTTTCATGTTCGGGGTAATTGGTAATGATAAGTTTTAATGGTTTCATTACCGCCATTACGCGAGGAACTTTTTTGTTTAAATCTTCTCTCACACAATGTTCTAAGAGTGCTACATCAATGATGTTTTCTCGTTTAGAAACACCAACTTTATCAACAAAATTTCTAATAGATTCCGGCGTGTATCCTCGTCTGCGAAGTCCCGAAATAGTTGGCATACGAGGGTCGTCCCATCCTTGAACATGCTTTTCTTCTACTAATTGAAGAAGCTTACGTTTACTCATTACGGTGTAATTGAGGTTTAAACGAGCAAATTCTCTTTGTTTTGGGACCTGTTGGCTTGGTTCTGCAATATGTTCTAAAAACCAGTCGTAGAGCGGACGGTGTACTTCAAATTCGAGGGTGCATAACGAGTGTGTAATACCTTCAATAAAATCAGATTGACCATGAGCGTAATCATACATTGGGTATATGCACCAAGCATTTCCAGTTTTATGATGATGAGCATATCGAATTCGATACATAATCGGGTCGCGCATATGCATGTTTGGCGATGACATGTCAATTTTTGCCCGCAACATACATGCACCTTCTTTAAACTCGCCATTTCTCATGCGAGCAAATAAATCCAGATTTTCTTCAACCGAACGATTTCTGTAAGGACTTTCTTTTCCCGGAATTGTTGGTGTTCCTCTATGTTCGGAAATTTCTTGGGCAGTCATATGACATACGTAAGCAAGTCCTTTTTTTATAAGTAAGCACGCCCAATCATACAGTTGCTCAAAATAATCAGATGCATACAGTTCTTTATCCCACATAAACCCCAACCATTGCACGTCTTCTTTAATAGAGTTTACAAACTCAATATCCTCTTTAGTGGGGTTTGTATCGTCAAAACGGAGATTACATGTACCATTATATTTTTTAGCCAAGCCAAAGTTTATGCAAATTGATTTTGCATGCCCAATATGTAAATATCCATTTGGCTCAGGCGGAAAACGAGTAATAACATCTGGATTATGACGGATATCTTCTTCTATTATTTGTTCAAGAAAATGTAATGATTTCTTGGAATCTTGATTATTTGAGTCTGTCATTGTATTTGTTTTTTTGCAAAAATATAATTATCTGTAATTAATGATGTAGTTAAAGTCGCTAATTACAATTTTTTTTACAAAAAATAAGTTATTTTTCGCAAAAAAAAAGATATGGGGATAATTGAGATTGAAGATATGCAGTTTTATGCATATCATGGCTGTTTTGAATCGGAAAGAATTGTGGGTAATTATTTCTCTGTTTTTGCACGACTCGAAACTGATTGCACAAAACCTGCAAAAACTGATGATATTACTGATGCTTTGAATTATCAAACGGCGTATACTGTTATAAAAGAGCAAATGATGATACCTTCATCTCTATTGGAACATGTTTGCTCGCGAATTCTTGATGCCCTTTTTGCTACATTTGAATCTCAATTACAGTATGCTCAAATAACCGTATCAAAATTAGCCCCACCTCTTGGCGGAAAAATTAAGGCGGTGAGTGTAACACTTTCCAAAGAAAAATAATGACGCAGAATTCTATTGTTGAAAAACTTACAGTAATCCTCAAGAAACATTTTGCTGATGCAGAGGCCGGTCATGATTATTGGCACGCCTTACGGGTATGTAATACTGCCGAATATATCTCAAAAATCGAAGGTGGTAATCTGCAAACCATACAGCTAGCGGCTCTTTTACATGATGTTGCCGACCCCAAATTTCATAATGGTGATGAACAAAAAGCTTTGGATATAACCAAAGAGATGTTAGCATCGCAACAATTAGATGCTCAAAGCATTGAAGAAATTTGTGCAATAATTTCGCGAATTTCTTTTAAAGGAGGATTTACCGATGCAGGTAATACATCACTAGAATTGCGTATTGTGCAAGATGCTGACAGGTTGGATGCTCTAGGGGCAATAGGCATTGCTCGAACATTTCATTACGGTGGATATAAGAACAGAGAGTTGTATAATCCGGATGTGCCTGTGCAAACCTATGCAAATTCAGATGAATATAGAGCGTCCACCTCTCCAACAATCAATCATTTTTACGAAAAACTTTTGTTGCTCAAAGATATGATGAATACCAAAACCGCAACATCTCTAGCTCAAGAACGACATGATTTTTTATGTGAGTTTTTAGAGCATTTTTATAAAGAATGGAATGTGTAGGGGGATTGTGAAATCTTACAGAATTGCATTATCCTTTAAAAATTCATAGATTTTCTGTTAATTTTTTCGCTAAAAAACGCTTCCCTTTTTTTCTTGTAAAAACATAGACATATAGGCGTTCAAAAAAATAATTTTTTCTACATTTGTGGGGTAGTATTTATTTAAAAAATTATATCGTACATGGATGCAGAAATTGTAAAGAAAGCAAATGAGTGGTTAGAAGGAAATTACGATGAAAAAACCAAACAGGAAATTCGACGTTTGTTACAGAATAATGACCCTGAGTTAGAGAATGCCTTTTTTAAAAATCTTGAGTTCGGAACCGGTGGATTACGTGGTGTAATTGGAGTAGGGACAAACAAAATGAACATATATACCGTTGGTATGGCTACCCAAGGATTTGCAAATTATATTAAAAAAGCATTTCCGGATGAAGAGCAAATTTCTGTTGCAGTTATTCATGATTGTAGAATTCGCGGAAGGTTATTTGCCGAAACAACTGCTCATATTTTTGCAGCTAATGGGTTTAAAGTATATCTTTCTAAGGAACTTCGTCCAACACCGGAACTTTCTTTTGCTATTAGACATTTAGGGTGTAAAGCAGGGGTAAATATTACCGCTTCTCATAATCCGGCAAAATATAATGGATATAAAGCATATTGGGATGATGGCTGCCAGTTGGTTGCTCCGCACGATGATAATGTAATTGCCGAGGTTAATAAGATTGCAAGTATTGATGAGGTTAAATGGAAGGGAAATCCTGAAAATATTATTTTGTGGGACGAGGAAATTGATGCACCATATATTGCTGCTATTAAAACACTCTCATTAGCTTCTGATATAATTAAAAAACAGCACGATATAAAAATTGTGTATACTCCGCTTCATGGAACAGGTGTTGTCCTTGTGCCGCGTGTTCTTAAAGAGTTTGGGTTTACTAATGTGCATCTTGTAGAAGAGCAAGCAGTGATTTCCGGAGAATTTCCGAGTTTAAGAAAGCCCGGGACAGCTCCAATTAAGGAAGAAGATTATCCTGAAACAGAATGGCTTAATACTTTGCATGAGATTACGGGCTCTCCTAATCCTGAAAAAGAATCTGCAATGGAATTGGCAATTAAAAAGGGAGAGGAGCTTTCGGCAGATATTATTATGGCTACCGATCCTGATGGCGACCGTGTGGGGATAGTTGTAAAAAATTCTCTTGGGAAATATGTTATCCTTAATGGTAATCAAACAGGCGTGCTATTAGTACAGTACCTTATTAAACAATGGAATGCTCAGTCTAAACTTACCGGAAATGAGTTTGTGGTAAAAACAATTGTTACTACCGAACTTATTACTGAAATATGTAAGAAGTATCATGTTGAAATGTTTGATGTGCTTACCGGATTTAAGTATATAGGTGAGAAAATTAAAGAATTTGAAGGTCAGAAAACATTCATTGGCGGGGGTGAAGAAAGCTTTGGGTATTCTGCCGGAGATTTTGTGCGTGATAAAGACGCGGTTATTGCCTGTGCTCTTATTGCTGAAGCTGCAGCAGTAGCAAAAAATGAAGGTAAAAGCTTATATGATGTTTTATTGGAAACATATATAGAATACGGATATTATCAAGAGAGCTTAGTCTCTCTCGAAAAAGAAGGTAAGGCGGGCTTAGAAGAAATTATTGCTATGATGACCGCATTCCGAAATAATCCTCCAAAAGAACTCAACGGTTCTCCGGTTGTTTGTATCAAAGATTACAAACTGCAAAAAGAATATAACGTGAAAACTTATGAGGAAAAACCATTGCTTTTACCGGCATCTAATGTGCTTCAGTTTTTTGCTGAAGATGGCTCAAAAGTAACGGTTCGCCCTTCAGGTACAGAACCTTTAATTAAGTTCTATTTTGGCGTTAAAACAGATGTTGCATCTAAAGAACATTTCACAAAAGCAGAGAGCGTATTGTCTCAAAAAATTGAAGGGTTGAAAAAATCTTTGCAAATATAAATAGCTGATTTCAGCAAGAATAATGTAATGACATGGAATTTGAGAAAATTGTACAAAAGTTAGCAAAACAATATAAACAACGTATTGTTTTACCTGAGGGGTTAGAGCCACGCACCTTACGTGCGTCAGATATTATAATTCGTGAAAAAATTGCTCAAATAACCTTACTCGGACCGCCTGCTGAAATTCTTGAATTTGCCGAGAAGGAGGGGCTTTCTCATATTCAACATGCTACTATTATCGATCCTTTAAATCACCCGAAAATTGAGGAATATGCTCAAATGGTGGTTGAACTTCGTAAGAAAAAAGGAATTGGCTTAGATACGGCACGTGAACTTATTAAAAATCCATTATACCTTGCGGCTACTATTATTAAGGCAGGAGATGCGGATGGTGAAGTTGCCGGTGCAGAAAATGCTACAGGAAATGTCTTGCGTCCGGGATTTCAATTAATTAAAACGATCCCCGGTGTGTCTCTGGTTTCCAGTGTGTTTGTGATTATTTTAAAAGATAAAGAATTTGGCGATGATGGTATTATGATTTTTGCAGATTGTGCCGTTAATCCTGATCCAAACGAAGACGAATTGGCAGAAATAGCAGTAACATCTGCCCGAACGGCAAAGGGGCTTCTTGGCATGGAGCCGCGTATTGCAATGTTAAGTTTTTCAACTCATGGAAGTGCAAAACATACAATGGTTGATAAAGTTGCTCATGCTACTCGAATAGTTAAAGATAATTATCCTAATATTCAAATTGATGGCGAGATGCAATTAGATGCAGCTATAATGCCCGATGTGTGTGCTAAAAAAGCTCCGAGCTCTCCTATTAAAGGTCGTGCAAATGTGTTAATATTCCCTACCTTAGAAGCAGGTAATATTGCGTATAAATTAGTGCAACGCTTTGCTCATGCTGATGCATATGGTCCAATAATTCAGGGCTTGGCAGCTCCAATAAATGACCTTTCTCGGGGCTGTTCGGTAAATGATATTGTTAATGTTGTTGCAATAACCGCAATTCAGGCATATCAAAATAAAAAGCAAGCCGACTAATATCGGGATGCTTTTTTTGCATATTGTTACGTAGAGTTCTACGTGCAATACTTCTTGCAAATACGTATGTCTGTGTTACACGCATCAGAATAATGTGGGGGAGCATGAAATTACAAGTTATAATATAAAATATATTCCAGTGAAAATCCTTGTTCTAAATAGCGGTAGTTCTTCAATAAAATTTCAGGTATTGTCTATGCCCGATGAAACCTGTATTGCGGCAGGAATGATTGACCGAATTGGAGGTGAGTGCAGTCTCGTTAAATTTGAAGCATCGGGCAGTTCGTATGCCTACGACCAAGTGGTTGAAAATCATGAGCAAGGGGTTTTGGCAATTATTGATATTTTAAAAAATCCCGACTATGCAATTATTGGTTCTATTACTGAAATTTCAGGAGTCGGACATAGAATAGTGCATGGTGGAGAATGGTTTAGCGAGAGTGTTATTATTAATCCTACCGTTGTCTCTAAACTTAAGCATTGTAATGAATTGGCGCCTTTGCATAATCCGGCAAATATTAAGGGAGTTATTGCGGCTCAAAAGTTATTGCCGCATGCAATTCAATGTGGAACTTTTGATACGGCATTTCATCAAACTATGGAACCAAAAGCTTTTATGTATGCTATTCCGTATGAATATTATGAGAATCATAAAATTAGAAAATACGGCTTTCATGGCTCAAGCCACCGATACGTGTCGCAGGAAGCTGCAAAAATGGCAAATAAAAAAATTGAAGATGTAAACATTATTGTATGTCATTTAGGAAATGGTGCTTCAATAACGGCAATTAAAAAAGGAAAATCTTTTGATACAACTATGGGATTAACGCCACTTGAGGGCTTAATGATGGGGACTCGTTGTGGTGACCTTGATTTGGGGGCATCTTTTCATATTATGCGAAAAGAAAAACTTTCGGTTGATGAAATTGATTCTGTGTTTAATAAAAAAAGTGGATTTTTAGGGATAACCGGATTTTCTTCGGATATGCGCGATATTAAACAAGCGGCAGCAGAGGGTAATGAGCGAGCTAAACTTGCATTGCAAATGTTTACCTATCGTATTAAAAAATATATTGGTTCATATGCTGCGGCTATGGGTGGCGTTGATATTATTGCGTTTACCGGTGGTATTGGTGAGAATAATCATGATTTACGTCAAATTGTTTGTGAGGGACTTGAGTTTTTAGGTCTTGAAATTTGTACAAAAACAAATTGTTGTGCAAATAGAGTAAATTGTATTTTTTCTGTATCATCGTCTCGTGTTACGGCTATGGTTGTGCAAACAAATGAGGAAATAATTATAGCTCGCGATACCTATACGCTTTTACATACTAAAATATAAGTGGCATGAATACAAACCGAATCAGCACATTGTTTTCAATACAATACCCTATTATACAGGGAGGTATGGTTTGGTGTAGTGGTTGGAAACTCGCATCTGCCGTAAGTAATGCCGGAGGACTTGGTCTTTTAGGAGCCGGAAGTATGTATCCACATGTTTTGTTGGAACATATTCAACACATGAAACAAGCAACAGATAAGCCATGGGGAGTAAATGTCCCACTTTTATATCCTGATATTGATGCACTATTTGATTGTATTATTTCTCAAGGGGTAAAGATTGTGTTTACGTCTGCGGGAAGTCCTAAAACATGGACAAAAACTTTGCAGCATAATGGAATTACCGTGGTGCATGTTGTATCTAGTACTGAATTTGCTAAAAAATCCGAAGATGCCGGGGTAGATGCTATTGTTGCCGAAGGATTTGAAGCGGGCGGACATAACGGAAGAGATGAAACAACAAGTTTGGTGCTTATTCCTCAGGTGTGTAAAGCGGTATCTGTTCCGGTTATTGCCGCAGGTGGAATTGCCACAGGAACTCAAATGTTTGCTGCAATGGCAATGGGTGCCCATGGTGTTCAGGTTGGGTCGCGGTTTGCGGTTTGTGCAGAGTCTTCTTCGCATCAAAACTTTAAACAGGCGGTATATTCTGCCGGTGAGGGCGATACTATGTTGAGCTTGAAAAAAGTAACACCGGTTCGTCTTCTTAAGAATCCTTTTTATGATACAATTTCAGCACTTGAACACAATGGTGCTTCTGCCGATGAATTACGAGCGGTTTTAGGAAGAGGACGTGCCAAAAAAGGAATGTTTGAAGGTGACCTTACCGAAGGTGAATTGGAAATAGGGCAGGTTGCGTCATTGATTTCTGCTCCCGAAACAGCAAAGGAAATTATTGATGATATGGTTAGCTCGTATAAAGCACTCATACAGTATATTACAAATGGTTCTTTAGATATATAATACCTATGATTTCATTTGAAACGTTTGAACTCGACAATGGATTACGGTTTATTGTAAATACCGATAAAAGTACTCCTTTTGTTGCTATAAACACCTTATATAATGTGGGGTCTAAACATGAAAACCCCAATAAAACAGGATTTGCTCATTTGTTTGAACATCTCATGTTTGGTGGCTCAAAACATATTCCTTCTTTTGATGGGCCCTTGCAAAAAGTTGGAGGCGAGAATAATGCGTTTACTAATACTGATATCACAAATTATTATATTACACTTCCTAAAGAAAATATTGAAACCGGTTTTTGGCTCGAGTCCGACAGAATGCTGGAATTGGCTTTTTCTCAAAAAAGTTTAGATGTTCAAAAACAGGTGGTGATAGAAGAATTTAAACAGCGATATTTAAATCGTCCCTATGGTGATACCTGGTTGCATATTAGACCATTAGCGTTTACGCATCATCCCTACCAATGGCCAACAATAGGTAAACGTATTGACCATATTGCTGATGCAGATCTTTCTGATGTTCAAGATTTTTTTTATACGCATTATGCTCCAAACAATGCAGTAATAGCTATTTCCGGTAATGTAAGTTTGAAAAAGGTGAAGAAGCTTGCTAAGAAATGGTATGCCTCAATTCCTTTTAGAGAATCTGGAGCTCTAATGCTTCCAAAGGAACCGGAACAAACAGAAAAACGAGAACTGCATCTTGAACGTAACGTCCCCTCGCATGCTATCTACAAGGTTTTTCATATGTGTGATAGAATGCATCCTGATTTTTATGCAAGTGATTTATTATCAGACATTCTCTCTAATGGGAAATCGGCTCGATTATATACCGAATTAGTTCAAAAGCAAAGAAAATTCAGCGAAATTAATGCCTATATAAGTGGAGAAAACGACCCGGGCTTATTTGTGATTTCAGGAAATGTAATGCCGGGATTTAGTTTGAAAGAAGCTGATGATGCTATTAATGCAGAGATTCAAAAAGTGTTGCAAGGATTTATTTTTGAATATGAATTGCAAAAAGTAAAGAATAAAGTTGAAGCAACCCTCATTTTTGGCGAAAGTAATATCTTACAAAAGGCAATGAATCTCGCTAAGTTTGCAAGTTTAGGAGATGTGCAGCTAGTTAATTCTGAGGTTGATAAATACGCAGAAGTAACCCCGGTTGATATTAATAGAGTGGCACAGCAGATATTTAGACCAACTAATGAGTCAGTTTTGTATTATTCTTCTTTGGAGCAAAAAAAGTAATATGTATGAAAAAAAATGTGAGAGAAATACCTCCCGGGTTTAAAGATATTACTCGTCTTTCTTTTGAAAAGGCAAAAAAACAGATTTTACCGAATTCAATTCCTTTGTATTCAATACATGCAGGAGAACAAGACATCGTGAAAATAGATTTTTTATTTGCAGCAGGAGAATGGTATCAGTCAAATCCTCTTTTGGCGTCGTCAACTATTCAACTGTTACAAGAAGGTACTAAGGTGTATTCTGCTGATGATATAGCAGAAAAGCTCGATTTTATGGGGTCCTATGTGTACTATAATGCCGGAAAACATACAAGCACAATTACGGTGTATACGCTTCATAAATTTTTTGAAGATACAATTCGTATTCTCGAAGAGATTATAAAAAATCCAATATTTCCCGAAGAACATGTGGCTACCTATATTGCTAAGAAAAAACAACAATATACTATTGAACGACAAAAGGTTGAGGTGATGGCTCAAAAAAAGTTTGCGCAAGTTGTATTTGGAAAAGCTCATCCTTATGGTATATCTCATGAACCGGAAGAGTTTGATACACTTACTATTGAGCAGTTGCGGCAATTCCATGCAGAATATTTTAATGCAATGCACTGTAAAATAATTCTCTCTGGTAAAATTAAAACGGAACATGCTGCAATTATTAAAGATGTGTTTGGGCAATCTTCATGGAATGTACATGGAGAAATGAGAGATTTACCTGAATATGAAATAAGCCCTTCTTCTGAGAAAAAGCATGTGGTTCTTAAACCTGATGTTGTACAATCGGCAATACGCGTTGGTAAAATGTTGGTTAATAAGTATAATCCTGATTATCCGGCATTACAAATTTTAAATACGGTGCTTGGTGGATATTTTGGCTCACGATTAATGTCAAATATTCGCGAAGATAAAGGATACACCTATGGTATTGGCTCCGGAATAGTTTCGCATAAAACCGCAGGGTATTTTGTAATTGTTTCTCAAGTGGGTACAGATGTATGTGAAAAAGCACTCGAACAAGTGTATATTGAGCTAAAACGTTTGCGTACAGAAACAATTCCTGATGATGAGTTGCAAACCGTTAAAAATTATATGAAAGCAACTATTGCTCGTAGTTTCGACGGTCCTTTTGCACTTTCTGAAAATTTTAAAACAATATTAGAGTATGATTTAGGGTACTCATATTATACTCGGTTTTGGAAAATTATACAGAAAATTAAACCCACTGAGTTAAAAAATCTTGCAAATACCTATCTCGATGAGGGCTCTATGTATGAGGTAATTGCCGGAGGTGCAATAGAATAATGATATGAAGTATGCTCTGGTAATCATATGTGTGTTTTGGCTAGTTGTTCAGCAACTGCTTGCTCAGGGTGTAGATCCTCCCCAGGTTCAGTTTGTAAGCATAAATCCATATGATAATACCTTGAGTGTTGCGTGGAGCAGTAGTGCAAATACCAATATTTCATTTATTCGTGTTCATTATGTGTATGATAAAATACCTCCAATTAAAGGACAAACCGTAGAAGATATTTTTGCTAATACCGACGATACTCTCACGTTTTCGGTATTTGATTATTCAATTTTTTCTACGCAGGTTAACGAAGCTCCTCTTTCTTTTGCTGTTGACGCGTATACTATTGGTAATGAAAACTCTGCAACCTTAGATCAGTATCATACAACTATGATTCTTTCTCATGAGGTACTTGATTGTGCCGGAGGTGTTGCTCTTTCATGGACCGCATATGAAGGGTATAATGTTACAATATTGGGCTATACAATATTTGAAGTTATAGGCACGAATGATGAAATTGAACTGGGAACCGTTTCTGCATCGCAAACAAGTTTTATTGTGCCGCATTCTAATGTAGAAACCAGACGGTTTTTTATACAAGCACGTATTCGTCACTCAAATTTTGTTGAATACACTCCTAGGTCTGCCATGACAGAAGCTGCCAGTGTTCTGTATACCTATCCGCAATATGTGTATATTGAATCGCTTGCAGTGGATACGGCGAATCAGGTTTTGCTTACCGTAGCAATTGATGCTAATTCTGATTTTTCATCGTTCCGCATTGAACGCTCATTGTTTTATGTAACTGATTTTGTGCCATATGATACGGTGCACGTTCCTAAATCACAAACCTCTTTTGTGTATACCGATTCGGATGTGCTTGTTGCAGATTCAGTATATTATTACCGTGTGTATGCATTGGATAATTGTGGAAATGCAATTTTCGAAAGTAATATCCTTGCTCCTCTTGCATTATTTGTGCAAGAAGCATCCCTGCATGAGCATGTATTGTCGTGGTCGGTTTCTGATAATGTGAGTTCTCTGTTGAGTAGTTTTGAATTGTATAGAATTACAAATAATACCGAGTATACTCTTGTTGAAACGCTTAGTTCTTCTGAGTTTTCCGCATTAGATGAAATACGTAATTTTAGTATAGATCCGCGAATTTGTTATAAAATTCTTGCTCGCCAAACAGATACGGTGCCATATCTGATTTCTTCAAACTATGCCTGTGTTCAAAAAAACAGTACCTTGTTTGTGCCTACTGCATTTAATCCCTTTAGTGCAATTGAAGAGAATAGAGTATTTAAACCTAAATATGCATATGTTGCAGGAGATTATGTGCTTCAGGTTTTTAACAGAACCGGAGCAAAAATTTTTGAAAGTAGAGATATTACTGTTGGATGGAATGGAATGATCGGGAATTCGTATGCTCCTGAAGGTGCATATTTATTTGCAATTCAAGTGAATTTACCGGGTGGTACAAAAATACGAGAAGAAGGGATGATAAAATTACTGTTGCAAGACTAACATTCCCATGTGTTTTTTTTATTTTTGCACATACCAAGAGGTGATGAACTCTATATTTTTATTATACAATAACTTATATATACGATGATAGGATTTTCGCAAGATGAAAAAGATAATATTGAACAGCAGTTTGAGGAGATTCTTGCGTGTAGCCCTAAATGCAAAAATGACCCTGAAAGTATTGCAATAATTCGTAAAGCATTTGACCTAGCAAACGAAGCCCATTATGGCATGCGACGGAAATCAGGAGAACCTTATTTTCTTCACCCTATTGAAGTTGCAAAAATTGTAGCCGCAGATATTGGCTTGGGAATGCGTTCTATTGTGTGTTCTTTATTGCATGATGTGGTTGAAGATACTGATATTACCATAGAGGATATTGAATCTATGTTTGACCCCAAAATAGCTCAGATTATTGATGGCTTAACAAAAATTAGAGGGGTCTTAAAAACAAAAACCAGTCAGGCCGAAAACATTAAAAAAATACTTCTTACGCTTTCTGATGATGTGCGGGTAATTCTTATAAAGATTGCCGACAGATTACATAATATGCGTACTCTCGATGCAATGCCGCACGATAAACAAATTAGAATTTGTGCCGAAACCCGAGCTTTTTTTGTACCGCTTGCCCATCGTTTAGGGTTTTATACTATTAAAACTGAACTGGAAGATCTCTGTTTAAAATATGAACATCCGGTTATTTATAACGATATATATAGAAAACTTAAAGGGAGCGAAAAAAAACGAGTTCATTATCTCAACAGGTTCTGTATTCCAATAATGATGGCATTGGAACAAAATGGGGTAACGTATCATATTTCAAGTCGTTCAAAATCAATATCTTCTATTTGGAATAAGATTAAAAGCAAAAATGTTTCTTTTGAAAACGTGTATGATGTGTTTGCCGTTCGTATTATTTTAACTGATGTTGAACGCGATATGGAAAAGGCAATGTGCTGGAGAGTGTATTCTTATATAACAGATGAATATCGTCCCAACCCAAAGCGTTTACGTGATTGGATTAGCACCCCGAAAGATAATGGGTATGAGGGCTTGCACACAACGGTTATGGGTCCTGATGGCAACTGGGTTGAAATACAAATTAGAACCGAACGAATGGATGAGATTGCAGAGCGTGGGTATGCTGCACATTGGAAATATAAAGATATTGAAGGATTTGAAAAATCGGAGCTCGAAATATGGCTTAAAAAATTACGTGACACACTCGCAAATCCTCATAGTGATGCCTTAGCATTTTTAGATGATTTTAAACTAAATCTTTATACAAGTGAAATTTTTGTGTTTACTCCTAAAGGTGATTTGAGAAGATTACCATCGGGAGCAACGGTCTTGGATTTTGCGTTTGATATTCATACCGATATTGGAAATAAAGCTATTGGTGCTAAATTAAATAGGCAGCGTACGGTGCCATTATCACATGTATTAACAAGTGGCGACCAAATAGAAATTTTAACCTCAGAAAAACAAAAACCACAAAAAGAATGGCTCTCATTTATTACAACCGCACGTGCTAAAAATGCCTTGCAGCATGTATTTAAAAATGAGAGAAAACGATTTGTCTTAAAGGGGCAAAAGATACTAGAAGAAGTTCTTGCAAAACATGAAATAAAACAGTCAACATCTTTATACGATAAATTACTATTAGGATATGGGGTGTTGCAGATTCAAGATTTATATGAAGCGATTGGTAATAAGTCTATTGATTTATCAGATATTCAAGAGATTGTAGCGAAAAAGCGAAAGAATAAATCAGTTCAGTTTTGGAAAATACAATTAAAAAAGAAAAAAGTACAGGAACGTGATGATGAGGAAGACCAAGATCCCGACAATGTAAAAGTACTTGCTCATAGCACAAATTATTCAATTGCAGAGTGTTGTAGACCAATACCCGGTGATCAGGTTATAGGTTTTGAAATACCAAACGGATATGTTATTCACGCCTCTAAATGTCCGGAAGCTATAGAACTTCAAACACGCCACATTGCTCATACCATTAAATGGATTACAAAAAAAGAAGATGCATTTTTAGTGAGTGTTAAAATTATTGGTGATGATAGAATCGGCTTATTAAATGATATTACAAAAGTTATTTCGTCTCAATTACAAGTAAATATCAGAACAGTTCATTTAGAAACTGTTGATAATAATTTTGATGGTGTTTTAGATTTATATGTAAATAGTTTGGAGCATCTTAATGATTTAATGATGAAGCTTCAAAAAGTTAAAGGTATTCGCAAAGTGCATCGAATCGATAAAATCTAAACTTGTTATATTTCCAACAGTAATCCTAAAGAAACTCCCATACGTGATACTCGAATAGTATTGGAATATATGTTTTTATACATAGATTGTGTTGCGTATGTGTATGATGTCCCCAGTGTTAGTATGTAGGGTTTCGAAATCATATAAGAAACGCGAATTTCGGGCGATATTGAAATATAATAGTCGCGTATAAGAGAGGTAAGCGGTTCTATTTCAGTTGCTTTTCCTGAATAATTATATCCTTCTGAAAAATAGAGCAGATTTATGTGAGAATAGAGAGCTGCATGAATCCGAATTTTTTCAGAAATATGATAAGGATAGAGTATTCCTAAGGGTATTGAGATATACTGTGCCGAATTTTCTTTAGAGTACGAAAATTCAGATGTTGTTTCAATAGTTTCATAGATAGGAGTGCGGGTTATTATTTTTGTGCTATCGTATCGTGGAGCTTGTGATTGATCGGGATGGTCGGGTTTTTTAATTTCTGTTACCAACCAAGATACTTCTTCTTCATATCCTGCAAATTGTTCATGTTGTGTATGTGTAATTTCTGTAATAGACATATCCCAGGTGTATGTGTGTGCTCCAATTCCGCTTACAATATATACCGCCTTGACCGGAAACCCTATTTGAACGCCAAAGTTATACGTCCATGGGCGTAAGGTAGATGACTGTAAAATTGATTGTGTATGAAAAGAACCTGATATTGTATGTGATTCAATTAAATAATTACCGCTTATATATGGCATTAGAATACAGTTTATATGCTTGTTCTGCTTTTTTACAGTATATATTTTTTGTGATTCGTCGGGAATAATGTCTATTGGAATACTATCAATATCTACATAATTACTGTCCAGTAACTCCAGAGGATAGTTATCTTGAGAGTGGATTTCTACCATTTCTATAATCTCAGGTTGAGGTATAGGAGGAGCAGAAACTTGGTGCTTCCTTTCTGTACTTTGGGGTGGGGGAGTTTCTTGTTTAGTTAAAATAATTCTGTCTCCCATTATTTGAAAAGAAATAGCATGATTTGGTAATAAATCTTCAAGAATATCAATAATTGGTTTGTTTGAATATGTTACAGAAATTTGTGTGCTAGGAACAACATCTGAGGTGAAAAAAAAACGGATTCCGGCTTTTGTTTCTATCTCTTTTAGTATAAGAGGGAGTGGTTGATTTATACAATTGATGCTAATTCTTGTTAGTAGCTTAGATTGTTGCGAGAAAGAATATGTGCAGGGAAAAACACTGCATATACAAAAAACAACACAACATAACAAAACTCGCATAGTACTCTTTCTTTACCGTAAAGCAAAGATATGAAAACTATGCTAATAAATAGTATATATTATTTTCGGTAGAAGAAGATGGTTGTTCCCTCCACTTGTATGTCTGCTAAAAGGAGAGACGAAAGAATAGGCACAATCTCTTCTTTATCTGTGTCGTAAAAAGTTGCGGTAATTGTAAGATTTTCTAGTTCATTACTCGCACTAAGATTAAGATTAAATCTATTGTTAAGTGTAGAAATAACTTCAAAAAGAGGAGTCTCATTAAAAATATACACCCCGGTTTTCCACGCATCTGCTAATATAAGAGCAGGGGCAATATCTGTTACCGTATTTCGGAGTGAGAATATTTCACCGGTTTGAACAATATGTACTTCAGTGTTGTAAAATACTTTAACAATACCTTCATTAACGTGTACCGAGACCGTGTTATCAAGCTTGTTTTCTCTAATGTTAAATGAAGTACCCGTAACCTGAACACGTATATCTTTTGTGTGTACGGTAAAACGATGTGCCGATTCATTAACTTTAAAATAAGCTTCGCCACTTAAAAAATATTCATAAGCAGAATTATTTTGTGTAGTTAAGCTGGAATATGCGTTAAGAGTTACCGATGAACCATTTGGCAACATAACAAATAACACAGAATCTTGAGTTTCTGCCGTAAAGTCATAGGTTTCGGTTGGGCTGTACAGAAATATGCTATAGAAAATACCTAATGCTAACACAATACTTGCCGCAACGGCAGAAAGAGAATAAAGACGTCTTTTTAATCTTTTTGGTTTTGTGATAGTTTTTAGTAATTGTGCTTCAGACCTCGAGTAATTGTCTGTACGCGTATTGTGTAAGGCAGCGTGAATTTTTCTAAGTGTGAATAATTCTTGAGCAGCATACTTGTCAGAAGCAACGATATGTTTAATTGCCTGCAATTCTTCCTCATTTGCCGTTTGTGATAGGTATTTAGCAAATAACTCAGAGTAGTCAGTATGTTTTGTATTTTGCTCCATATATTAATAAGACAGATTTTGTATGCTATTTACGTATTGATTCTCTAAAAAAACTGCTAATAATAGAATTTTTAATCCATACATTTCCGCTAACATTTTAATGCCTTTGTATAGTTGAGTCTCAACAGTTCGCTTAGAAGTTCCGGTTTTTTCGGATATTTCTTGAGCCGAAAAACCTTGGATATACTTTAAGCTGATAACTTCCTTAGTTTTTTCGGGAAGCTTTTGGATATAGGCATGAACTTGTTCTATTTCAATTTCTTTATCTTTTTCAATTTCCTCAGTTTCAATTTGCTGTAATTCTTCTAATTTTATTTCGTATTCTATAGTCGATGTATATTTTGATGCAGTAATTTGCTTTTGCAGATAATTAAGACAGGCATGTTTAACCGCAGTTGTTAAATACTGTTTAAGATTTGTAATTTGAAGAGACAATCGTTTTTCCCAAATTGTAACAAAAATAGTTTGAATACAATCTTCAACCTCTTCTTCAGAATCGATGTATCTTTTTCCAAATGACAGTAAATGTTGATAATACAAGCGGTATATTTCTTTGAATGCAAGAATGTCACCACTCTTAATCTTCTCAATAATTGCTGTATCTTTATTTGGATTCAAGTCTTTCTTTTTTCAAATATAGTAATAATCTCTTGGTTATACTTGAGTAAGGAATAAAAAAAATAAAAAAAAAACGGTGGGGCTTGATTGCTATGTAATTTTTTTTATATTTGCATCGCCTTTTAAGTAAGGAGCGTTCACTAAAAAAATGCCGAATTAGCTCAGTTGGCCAGAGCACGTGATTTGTAATCTCGGGGTCCCCAGTTCGAATCTGGGATTCGGCTCATTTTTTTTATAATAAGGGGGGAGATTCCAGAGCGGCCAAATGGGGCAGACTGTAAATCTGTTGTCTACGACTTCGCAGGTTCGAATCCTGCTCTCCCCACATTATAAAAAACATATACAATACCAACATTGCGGGAGTAGCTCAGTTGGTAGAGCATCAGCCTTCCAAGCTGAGGGTCGCGGGTTCGAGTCTCGTCTCCCGCTCTTAGAAAACAAAGGGTTTCAGGGTTTCTTGAAACCCTTTTTTATTTTCTGGTTTAAACATAGTTTAAACATTTTGCTCGTTTCTTCATCGTTTTTTTATTCAATGTGCCGCTAAAAAAAATCAAAAAATAATTATTTTTTGATTTTTCTATTAAATTCTAGAATCTAAAAAATAAAACGAAATATAGTATTTCATTTTTTTCTATTTTTGAACAACTATTACAATCTTAATAAAGAAAATAACCTTCAAATAATGACAAAAAAACAAGCAATCGAAAAATCAATTGAAGTAACTCTATGGGAAGCTGCAAATAAATTACGTGGCAGTGTAGAACCATCGGAATATAAACACGTAGTATTAGGATTAGTTTTCTTAAAATTTGCCAGCGATAAATTCGAGGAACACCGACAAAAACTTATAGACGAAGGTAAATCGAAATACATTGAGATGCCCGATTTCTACAATATGAGCAATGTATTCTTTTTGGAGGAAATTTCGCGATGGAGTTATATTGTACAAAAAGCTAAACAACCCGATTTAGCAATTATTATTGATACCGCTCTACACACCATAGAAAAAGACAACAAAGCCCTGAAAGGTGCATTGCCCGACAATTATTTTTCTCGTTTAGGACTCGACCACATAAAACTTGCTTCGTTAATTGATGAAATTAGCAACATAGACACCATTAAAGACAAGCAACAAGATATTGTTGGGCGTGTGTACGAATATTTTCTCTCGAAATTTGCACTTGCCGAAGGTAAAGGAAAAGGAGAATTCTATACTCCAAAAACAATTGTAAACCTTATTGCCGAAATGATAGAACCTTATAAAGGTGTAATTTATGACCCTGCTTGTGGTAGCGGTGGTATGTTTGTACAATCGATAAAGTTTATTGAAGCTCATCAAGGAAACACTAAAAACGTTGCCATATATGGTCAGGAATATACCAATACCACCTACAAACTGGCAAAAATGAACCTTGCCATACGTGGCATTTCGGGTAATTTGGGCGAAAAAGCTGCAAATACCTTTAGCGACGACCAACACAAAGACCTAAAAGCCGATTTTATAATGGCAAACCCTCCCTTTAACCAAAAAGATTGGCGAGGCGAAAACGAATTGATTGACGACCCACGTTGGCGAGGTTACGAAGTGCCACCAAAGAGTAATGCCAATTATGGTTGGATTCTCAATATGGTTTCTAAACTTTCCGAAAACGGTGTAGCAGGTTTTATCCTTGCAAATGGTGCATTAAGTGGCGGTGGCGAAGAATACAAAATACGCCGTAAACTTATTGAAAACAATTTGGTGGAAGCGATTTTGGTATTACCACGCAACCTGTTTTATACCACCGACATTAGTGTAACATTATGGATTCTCAATAAAAACAAGAAAGAACAAGTTAAATCGGTTGGCAATGAATCACGACAATTCCGAAATAGAGAAAAAGAAGTACTCTTTATGGATATTCGTCAAATGGGTGAACCATTTGAAAAGAAATTCACGCAATTAGCCGATACTGATATTAAAAAAATTACAAACACGTATCACAAATGGCAAACAAGCGAAATTGAAAACATTCCCGAATTCTGTTATTCTGCATCATTCGAAGAAATTGAGAAAAAAGACTTTTCGCTTGTTCCAAGTAAATACATAGAATTTGTAAATCGTGATGAAAATATAGACTTTGACGAAAAAATGAAAAGTCTGCAACTTGAATTTGCTGAATTACTAAAAGCCGAAGTACAATCGAAAACTGATTTACTAACCGTATTTAAAGAATTAGGTTATGAAGTCAAATTATAAACCATTAGGAAACTATATCCAGCCTGTTGAAGGACGAAATTCCGATTTGCATGATATTCCATTAATGGGCTTAAGCATTCAAAAGATGTTTATTCCATCTATTGCAAATACCATTGGTACGGATATGTCAACCTATCGGATTATCGAAAAGAATCAGTTTGCATATGGTTCGGTAACTTCAAGAAATGGCGATAAAATTACAATTGCATTATTTACAGATTACGATAAAGCTTTGATTTCACAAGCATACACACCTTTTGAAGTTAAAGATTCCAACAAACTTAATCCCGAATATTTAATGATGTGGTTTCGCAGACCTGAATTTGATCGCTATGCTCGATTTAAAAGCCACGGAAGTGCAAGAGAAATATTTGATTGGGAAGAAATGTGCAACACGCTTTTACCAATTCCCTCAATCGAAAAACAAAGAGAAATTGTAGCCGAATACAACGTAATCCAAAACCGCATAAACCTCAATAACCAACTTATTACTAAATTGGAAGAAACGGCACAGGCGATTTATAGGGTGTGGTTTGTGGAGGGTATTGATTTGGAGAATTTGCCTGAAGGGTGGAAAATAGGTAACTTAACAGATATTGCAACTTATTTAAATGGTTTAGCAATGCAAAAATTTCCTTCTACAACTGAAGATTATTTGCCTATTTTAAAAATAAGAGAATTATCACTGGGTTGTTTTGATTCAAATTCTGATAAGGGTTCTTTAGATACTCCAAAAGAATATATTATTGAAAATGGTGATGTTATATTTTCTTGGTCAGGAACGCTAAAAGTTGATATATGGTCTGGAGGTAAGGGTGCATTAAATCAACATTTATTTAAAGTCTTTTCAAAAAAATATCCTAAGTGGTTTTACTATTTGTGGACAAAATTTCATTTAACTGAATTTATAAGGATTGCAGAAGGAAAAGCAACTTCTTTAGGTCATATAAAACGTGAACACTTAAATGAAGCTCATGTTTTAATTCCAACAAAAGATGAATTAGATGCTAAAACTAAGATAATGAAACCAATTTTTGATAATTTAGAATTAAAGCAACAAGAAAACCAAAAGCTAACAGAACTGAAAGAATTGCTTCTTTCGAGGTTGGCGACAATGTCTGAACCATGATTTTTAATGATTATATAATTACCATGATTAAAAACAAAAAAAACAAAAAAAACAAAAAAAACAAAAAAAATCAAGCAATCAAGTAAATCTTGAAAATCAAGGTTCAGACAATATTTAAAGAGTTGATTATGAAATTTGAAGATTTAACATACAAGATAATTGGCTGTGCCATGGAAGTTCATAAGCATTTAGGCAATGGTTTTCAGGAAGTGGTTTACCAAAGAGCTTTAGCGATTGAAATGGAAATGCAGGGAATTGAGTTTAGCAGAGAACACGAAATGTCTTTGCTATACAAAGGGTATGATATTGGCACACGAAGAGTTGACTTTTTTGTGGAAAATACAATCATGGTTGAAATAAAAGCATTGATAAATCTTGAAGATGTTCACCTTGCCCAAGCAATGAATTATGTAGAAGCATACAATCTTGAAATAGGATTGCTTATAAATTTTGGTGCAAAAAGTTTACAACACAAAAGGGTACACAATAATAAAGTATTGAACCATGATTAAAAACAAAAAAAAATCAAGCAATCAAGTAAATCTTGAAAATCAAGGTTCAGACAATATTTAAAGAGTTGATTATGAAATTTGAAGATTTAACATACAAGATAATTGGCTGTGCCATGGAAGTTCATAAGCATTTAGGCAATGGTTTTCAGGAAGTGGTTTACCAAAGAGCTTTAGCGATTGAAATGGAAATGCAGGGAATTGAGTTTAGCAGAGAACACGAAATGTCTTTGCTATACAAAGGGTATGATATTGGCACACGAAGAGTTGACTTTTTTGTGGAAAATACAATCATGGTTGAAATAAAAGCATTGATAAATCTTGAAGATGTTCACCTTGCCCAAGCAATGAATTATGTAGAAGCATACAATCTTGAAATAGGATTGCTTATAAATTTTGGTGCAAAAAGTTTACAACACAAAAGGGTACACAATAATAAAGTATTGAACCATGATTAAAAACAAAAAAAA
>OBJA01000137.1_pt1 | contig 74038 bp, 74 predicted proteins | sample 1519751 | NCBI WGS metagenome assembly OBJA01 (sample SAMEA3881238, study PRJEB22517) | soil metagenome | biome: lake sediment; feature: soda lake sediment; material: sediment, water from around vicinity | place: India | collected 2013-12-23 | depth 3 m | reverse complement strand
CTCGCCAAGATCGCGAAGATAATTATTAAATTAACCTCTTCCAGTCCCACTCCCACCCTTTGCGTCTTTGCGCCTTTGCGAGAGAACCCGTTCTCCCTCCCACAAAGGCTTTCTCAATCGTTCTGACTCCTGAATTCTGAATTCTGAATTCCGGCTTCTAACTCATATAACGTAATTAATTTGGTTTCTTCGTGTACTTCGTGCTCTTCGTGGTTAAATAATCAAAGCCTTTATAGAAATTAAGATAAACTTGCATTTAGACTTGGATTCTTCATGCCCTTCATGCTCTTCATGGTTATAAAAAACAGGGGCAAGACGATTGAATTGTCCATCTCAAATCCAAAGGACGCCGCAAGGCGTTTTTTTATTCCAATGGAGTTTGAATGGAAAGGGTTGATACCAGATGGTATGAGAATGAACGCAGGAGATTTAATATCAAGTCAAGGGGTAAATCAAAAAAGATTCACTCAGATCGAAAAAATGTTCTTGAAGGATTTGTAATAATTTTGTACAATAGATGTAATAATATTGTAGTATCCTGGGAAAGTTGATGATATAATGAAGATCGAGATCCGGGGTGTGGAAAACTTAAGCTTTCGCGAACGTCAGGTGGTGGTTCTCAAGGAAACTGGAGCGACCACTCCTGAGATTGCGCGACGCCTCGGAATGAGTCCAAATACTGTTGCTACGCTCTATAACCGCGCCAAGGGTAAAGGGTATGAAGTTGTCATCATTTTACCTGGCACATCCCTAGGGTTGGCGGGAACGGATGATGATGAGGAGGCTGGCGAGGAATGAGTGACCGGACTGAAGGGAATCGGTCCATATCCAACCGTTATTATTCGGAGGGGCCAACGCTGACCGAGACGGTAATTCGCCCAGAAGAACACTATTATCTGCGGCGAAGAGTTCGTAAACGCTACCGTTTTCGTCCGCGCTGGAATCTTATCGTTATTTTACTGCTCTTTTTGATTGGTAATGTTTTGTATCTAACGCTCCAGAATCTTGTGGGCTTTATTGGATACGTGAGGGACATTCAAGATCGTGATGGGCTATATCAAGAGAAACTCCAGCAAAAGAAGTGGCTATTGTCCGAGAAGGAACATCGACATTCCGATGAATATATTGGAGAAGCGGCTCGAAGGCAAGGGATGATCCGCGAGGGCGAGCAACTTGTCATTATCGCTCAACCCCTTCAAGAGGATGAAGCTGTTCTGCTTAATCGGAAGAAGAAAGATATCGTCATTGAGAATTAGGAATCGGAGAATTTAAATGGCTATTCCTTGGCTGAGCCAAGGAATAGCCATTTTTGTCCATAATAAGCTTCTTCATAGGAAGGAAAAATTCTCATCTTATAGGATATAAACGAAACAATTCTGTACATACTAGGTTCTGGAGGTGTTGTGATGGAGAATCGTTGTATGACGGTCAAATGTAAAGTGGACAGTTGCGCTTATTGGGATGAAGGAAATATTTGCGGCGCAGACGGTATTGAAGTCGATAACTCGTTGGGTATGAATCTCGGAGATGCTTCGATGGAGATTGGCCGTTTGGGCGAGGGGGAGCAAGAAGCTCATACGTCCGACGAGACTTGCTGTAAGACGTATAAGCCAAAGAATCAATGATTTAATTGCTAGAAAAATCCCCTAAATGCTAGGTCAAGGGGAAAAACAGATTAACTTTTTAGGCTGTCAATGAGGTGATGATTGGCAGCCTATGTCATTTTTAAAATCCCCTTCCAGACAAAAGGAGGGATTATCTTAATAGAGCAGCCTTATTTAAAGCCGATGACCACATAGGTTCCACTGCGGGGATCTTTGCGTATGGTGATGAATCCTTTCTTCTGAGCGTCTTGCAGTAGTTCGCTGAAGGATCGATAGCCTGCTGTTGATTCGGAGAAAGCAGGGCTTTTTCGTTTCATGGTGTCTTTGACCATGGACGACCATAGGATCTCTTTGTTTTCCCGGATCAAAGCAGCAATGGATTCAAAGAGAAGCTGGAAGGCATCTTGCTTCTCTATAGGCAATCCCGTATCGACTTTTGGCGGAGTAATCTCAGTTTTGACAAGCTCTTCATAATAGATAAATTCATCGCAGTTATCCCGAAGAAGCTCTGAGGTGGAACGCTTCATACCCAGTCCAATGATGTGTTTGCCATTCTCCTTGAGTTTTGACACCAATGGAGAAAAATCGCTATCGCCGGAGACGATGACAAAGGTATTGATATGCTCCTTTGAATAACAAAGATCCATGGCGTCCACACAAAGCCGAATGTCGGCAGAGTTCTTTCCCGTCAGCGAACGGCTGGGGATCTCGATCAACTCAATGGCCTGCTCATGGAGGCGCTTTTTATCCGTTGGATAACGGCCCCAATCCGCATAGGCCTTTTTAACGATGATCTTCCCTTTTTCGACGAGACGTTCAAGAACTTTTTTGATATCAAACTCAAATTGCTTACGATCTTTATACCCTAAAGCCAGATTCTCAAAGTCTATAAATACCGCAAGGGTATGTTCCTCCAATTTAAACGCCTCCGATTCCAGTTTGTAGATTGTCTTAATCATTTCTTCGCGCCTCGGGCAACAATATCCTGCTGCCTCGGGATGTTCATGAGCGTCAAGGGTATATTCTTCCTATTTCGGGAGATACTTCTTTAGTAAAGTACCTCCTATCGGAGAGGAAGATGGACGATGTTGCGCTGGCGAGCTGTTATTGAAGAGGCACGTGAGTTTTTTTGGAATCTCAAAACTCAGCCCCATACGAATAACGATGATCATCTGCTTCACTTGTTGGAAGAGGCCAGGAAGGACTGGAAGCTTTCAAGGGCTTACTTTGATGATGTCACCGAAAATGAACTGATCGACCATGCGATATATACGATGGAAGCTGCTGAGCAACGGTACGCCTATTTGTTGAAGAAGGCTAAGGAGGAGAAGGTTTACTCTGAATCAATCCCATTAGCGTAACGGTCTTTTTCGAAGAACCCCTCATAATATTTAACAGGGGGGAACGAAATGCGAGCAGAGATCATCGTTGCTTACTTAGCCGTTATCCTACTGGTGTATCTTGGCGGGAAGTCATTCTTTTCACCAATTCGGATGGGTCTCATGATCCTAATTCGTATGGGGATTGGAGCAGGAGCTTTAGCCCTAATCAATTTGATAGGGCAATGGGTTCATTTGGCGATGCCGATCAATCCTTATACGGCGACATTCGTTGGCTATCTGGGTCTGCCTGGAGTTTTGACGCTTATCATCCTAAACTATTTATAACGGACATACACGGAAAGCAGGGCGGTTGAATAGGTTATCGACGAGGTGACAACAGTGAAGCAAGAAGCGGTTTGCGCGTTATGCGGTCACGCTTCCCCGGATGCACTCGTGGTATTAAAGCAGCCGATCTGCCAACGATGCGAAGATGCTATAACCCATTTAGATCCGGATTGTCCCAGTTACTCCAAGTGGCTTTTGCAGATGAAGAAGCTGTGGGGTCAATGGATATCCGGTGTTGAGTCTTAACATTTTTTACATCACCCTTTGCCAATGGCGAAGGGCTTTTTTATCGTGGGGTTCATTTAGACACAATGAGCGCTGAAAAAAGGAAACGCTTCGATCTTGTCGAAATAGACTGACGGAGGGTGCAGCATGTCTCAGAAAGACGCGCCATTGTTCGAAGCGCTGAAAAACTATCTGCGTCGGGGAATAATTCCTTTCCATACGCCGGGACATCGAGGCGGGCAATCTCTGCGGGATTTCGGGGAGATGGCTCGCGAGTTATTGGAGTTTGATCTGACGGAGTTCTCGGATCTTGATGGAGCGTCCACCGAGGTTCGACGGAACGAAGCCCAGCGTTTGGCTGCGGAGTTCTTTGGTGCAGAAACAACTCACTTCCTAGCCAATGGCGCTACGGAAGGGGTTCTGGCGCTTATTCTTGCCATCGGACGACCCGGTGATGAGATTATCGTATTAAGGGATTGTCATATCAGCGTTATTCATGGGATGATCCTATCCGGACTCCGCCCGGTATTTGTTGCGCCGGATTGGATTCCCGGTTGGTCGCTGCCGTGTTTGCCGACGCCCGAACGGATCCAATCGGTGTTAAAAGCGCATCCGTATGCAAAGGCAGTCTGGGTGACCCATCCGTCTTACGCGGGAGTCACAGGGGAATTGGCTCCGATTGCTCAGGTTGTACACGATGCGGGGCTACCGCTGTTGGTCGATGAGGCCCATGGGGGATACCTACGTTGGACCGGTCTTTCCACGGCTGCGGAGGCAAAAGATCTGGCGGATGCATGGGTTCATGGCATTCACAAAATTATGGGTTCCCTGACTCAAACGGGATTATTGCATCTCCAAGGAGAACGTATCGATCATTCAAGGATAGCTCAGACATTAGCATGGGTACGCTCCACCAGTCCTTCGTATCTGTTGTTAAGCTCTATCGATTTGGTTCGACGTTTTATGGCGTTGAATGGTGTTGAATATTTCGAACGGACAGCTATGGCAGCAGCCCGATTGCGAATAAAACTGGAAGAGGATGGTATCTGCCAACTGATCCCAAACCCTGCAAAGGGTTTTGGGCTGGATCCTATGAAGCTGGTTGTCTCTTGGTTGGAACAGGGGTGGACTGGGGGAGAGGCCCGACAGATACTGTCCGACCTTCATCGTATACAGCCTGAGTTCTTTGATCGGAATCATGTGGGTTTTTTTCTTTCGCCGATGCAGCATCCCAGAGACTTTGGGTTGTTGCGGCAAGCAGCGCGTTACCTGGTGCGCCATCCCCATGGGCCATCATTGGAGCGGGTGGGTCCGCCTCCGCTTCAAGAAGGAGGGTTGGTGTATTCACCTTCAGAAGCGGTTAACGCGGAGTCGGAATGGATACCGTACCGCCGAGCGTCGGGATATATCGCTGCCCAATCCGTTGCTCCATATCCGCCGGGAATGCCAATCTGGTGTCCAGGAGAGCGAATAACACCCGACGCAATCGAGTGGCTTCAGGCTTTCGAGGCTGTTGGCGGTGGAATAACAGGGCTAAATGGCGATTCGGTGTTGGTACTAAAGGACTCCAGAGCCTCATATGGAATAGAATAAGGCATTGAAAAGCCTGAAAGGAAATGTCGATGGCGGGTATATTTATCACATTTGAAGGTGTCGACGGTTGCGGCAAGTCTACACAAGCTCGGATCTTTGCGCATTGGTTGCAAAAATTGGGTTATACCGTGGCGGTGACCCGTGAGCCTGGAGGAACGCCTTTGGCGGAAAGAATCCGGGATGTTCTTTTGGAACCGACTACCGAAGAGGTAGCTCCGATAACCGAGATCATGTTGTATGCGGCGGCTCGTGCACAGCATGTGGCGGGTCAGATCAAGCCTGCTTTATCCGATGGAGCGATCGTGGTCTGTGAACGATTTGCAGATTCTACCACTGCTTATCAGGGCTTTGGGTTGAGGTACGATCTCGATTTGGTGCAGCGTATCAATGGGATGGCGACTCAGGGATTATCTCCCCATTGGACCGTTTTAATCGATGTGGATCCGGAGAAAGCCTATTCTCGTTTGGCGCGACGACAAACGGGCGAAGATCGGATTGAAGCGCGTGGTCTTGCTTTTCAGCGGAGGGTCTACGAAGGTTACCGTTGGGTATTAGAGCAGGAACCTCTGCGGTTTAGTGATATTTCTGCCGATTTTAAGGATATACGTCAAATTCAGCGGGAGATTCGACAGGAGTTTCATCGACGTTTCCAATAAATGGTTTAGGAGGGATTCCCATGCGATTAGTCATTAGCGTCGTGCAAGACCAGGATGTGAACCATTTATTAACGGTTCTTATGGAGCACGGGTACAGCGCTACGAAACTGGCGAGTACCGGAGGGTTTTTGAGGCAGGGTAACACCACACTTTTAGTGGGAGTCGAGGACAATCAGGTCAGCGAAGTGGTGGAGATCATCAAAGAAGTCTGCCAAAGCCGCAAACAACTGGTGGCTCCCATGGCTCCCGTTGGACGTACGGTGAACAGCTATACCCCCAATCCGGTAGAGGTGATGGTGGGAGGCGCCGCGATCTTTGTGATCAACGTGGAGGATTTTTCAAAGGTTTGATCGTAAATAGAACGTAAGGAATTGTTCCTCAAGGGATGGGATACAGGGAGGTGCGCCGAATGAGGATCGAAGATGGCGCTGGAACAAAGAGCAAGCCCATGAAGACCAAGAACAATACAGTGGAAGGAGCCGGCGCTGCTCGTTTTCGATCGACATTAGCGGTTGCGACGGCAGAGAGCATCGATCCGATTGATCTCGACACCATGCTGGAACGGGTCACTCTTGCCGGGCGCCGACTCCTCAAAGGTCGCGGGGCTGCGGAGCTGAAGGCTTATCGTGAAGCAGTGCGGGATTTTTTAAAGAACTCCGTTCGCTCGGCCTATCAAGTCAAATCGGAGCGGCGATGGGATCGCCAGGGAAATCCTAGGGAATACCGGATTGTTACTGAGATTAATCGCCACCTAGAGGAATTGACCCGTATGGTTTTGGAGACCCAGGCGCCAAGTCTGGAGATCTTAGCAAAACTTGATGAAATTCGAGGTCTGCTTGTGGACTTGTTTGTTTAATATGAGGATAGGGGGAGCCTCTCATCGGATTAACGGCATTTATTGGCCATGAAGAGCGATGGATGGATCTAATGAACGCCCTGGGCACAGGTCGGCTTGGTCATGCTTACCTTTTTATTGGACCCGGGAGTGTGGGTAAGACACCGTTTGCGATGGAATTTGCCAAAGCGATGCTCTGTATGGAACCTGAGGAAAAGAGGCCCTGTGGACACTGTCGATCATGCCAGCGTTTTGAGCACAACAATCATCCGGATTTCCGTCGAATAGAAAACGATGGTTCCAGCATTAAAATTGAACAGATCCGTAATCTCTCAAAAGAAGCGGGTTATCTTCCCGTGCTTTCGCAACGAAAGGTATTTTTCCTCGGAGAGGTTGAGTTGATGACGGATGTGGCGGCCAATGGTTTTTTAAAGACACTGGAAGAACCCCCCGCTTCAGTGGTATTTCTTGGTGTAACAAACGACGAAAACAAGGTCTTACCAACGATTCGCTCACGGTTTCAAGGAGTTCGCTTAAGCCCGGTTCCCTATAACATCATCGTCGAGGGCTTAAGAAATCGAGGATGCTCACAGGAGATCGCCGAAGCGCTGGCGAAAAAGAGCCGGGGTCTTCCTGGCCAAGCAATTTCCAGTTTAACGTTGGGAGAAAGTGAAGTATGGGACTGGGGCGTTGCCATCGAAGGACGGGACTTGGTGGCTTTGCTTAAAAAAGCGGCGGAGACCGATAAACTCCATCGACAGCAGGCCGAGATCTGGTTGAGTGAGTTAGAAGCCTATTATCGAGGAAGATTAATGGGAGAATGCAAGTCCAATCCTAGGCGAGTGTTTGAAGCGTTAACCACCATACAAATCGCACGGGAACGTCTTGCTGCCAATGTCAATACACGACTGGTATATGAAGGACTATTTCTGCAACTATGCAGCTAAAATACGGGCGCTTTCTATTGTAAGTTATAGGGATGCGTTTAAAGGGGATAGAACGGTATGCAACGTGTCGTAGGGGTACAGTTTAAACGAGTTGGAAAAGTATATTACTTTGATCCGGGTGAGTTGGAGTTAGGCCAGGGAATGCCCGTTGTGGTCGAGACCGCTCGGGGGCAAGAGTACGGACACATTGTGCAAGGCCCTAAAGAGGTTGGCGATAACGAGCTGACACAACCCTTGAAGAGGGTTGTGCGCATCGGTACCTCGGATGATCTGGTGCAGCTTGAAGAGAATCGGCAACGAGAGAAGAAGGCGTTTCAAACTGCTCAGGAAAAGATCATCACCCATAATCTAGAGATGAAACTGATTGATGTGGAATACACCTTTGATCGCAGTAAAATCATCTTCTACTTCACTGCCGATGGTCGAGTGGACTTTCGGGAGTTGGTTAAGGATCTGGCATCGGTCTTTCGAACCCGGATCGAACTCCGACAAATCGGTGTGCGTGATGAAGCGAAGATGATTGGCGGCCTGGGGCCTTGCGGTCGTCCGCTGTGTTGTGCCACATTCTTAGGGGACTTTGAGCCGGTCTCCATCAAGATGGCCAAAGAGCAAAATCTCTCACTTAATCCCGCCAAGATCTCTGGGATCTGCAGTCGGTTAATGTGCTGTCTAAAATATGAGTCCGACTGTTATAAAAGCCGTCGTGACGAACAACGCCGCGATAATGGTAAACCGGGGCTGGATGAAGGGGTTGAAGATATGGGCGATCTGGAAGAGAACGCCATGGAAGGCTCCGGTGAAGAGAAACCTAAGAACGGGTTGGTGATTGAGGAGGAGACTCCGTGAAGGAGACGATCTATACGATCCCTCTGCGGGACGCATTGATAGATGGGGAGTGTCCATTCTGCTATCTTCTGGCCCGAACGGAGACGAATCTGCTCCAGCTTTACCTGGAAGGCGGCTTGATGGAACCGGATTGGCGCGGGAGATTGTTGGACAAGGGTCTTTGTGGCGATCATTTAAAGAAGATCTATGAGGGATCATCCCGATTAGGGGTTGCCATTCTTGTGCAAAGCCTGTTGCGTCAAGCAGAGGAACGGCTATCAATGGGTTCAAAACGAAGGGAGGCGCCCGAATCTTCTTGTTTGGCCTGTGAAGATTTGGCCAATGCGTTTCGTCACTATGCAGACGGGTATTTAACAACGTTAGCTCGGGAGGATGATTTTCGTCTGGAAGCCCGCAATTCAGGACTTTGCTTACCGCATTTATTTGAACTTCTGCGATTTGTAAAAACGCGTAGGTTTCGTGTTCGTCCGGAGTGTATGGAGGAAGTTATCGCCACATCTCGACGGCGGTTGGCGGCAACAGAGAAGGATTTGGCTTGGTTTATTCAAAAATTTGATTATCGTTTTGCCGATGACCCTTGGAATGGGGCTGAAGATGCGGTGGAGCGTACAGTACGACTATTGGGCGGCGGCATGAAGGATAAATAAGTTAGGGAAGATGGTGTAGGTTACTACGCCTTTCGCTTAAAAAGCCCAGGGGGGAAAGTTTTGGATCAAGGGCATTCCATAGATCGTTTAGGCCTCGGCGATATCCGAATTATTCAAAACCCACAGATCTTCAAGTTCACGATCGATCCGATCCTTGTGGCAGATTTTTTACGTGCCGCAACCGACGAAGCCGTCTTGGATCTCGGTACGGGCGGTGGAGCGATCCCGTTATGGCTGGTGGGATATGGCGGTTTTCACCGGGTTGATGGACTTGAGATTCAATCCAAACCGGCAGAAATGGCCTGTCAAAGTGTGGCTTTAAATGGATTTGAAGATCAAATTCGTATTGTTCAAGGGGATCTTCGGGATCCTCCCATGGAACGCCTAGCGCAGGCGTATTCATGGATTATCTCAAACCCGCCATATCTCCCAGCGGACTCCCGTTTAACAGGTAACCCGGCGCTGGATTGTGCTAAGTTTGAGTTAACTTGTACATTGGACGATCTGGTGAAAGCGGCGCAGCGCCTCTCTCGAGGCAACGGCCGACTGGTCATGATTCACCTGCCCGAACGTCTCCCCGACGTTTTCGAAGCTCTTCGGCGGTACCATTTCGAGCCGAAGCTGATGCGCCTGGTTCATTCGGAGCCAGGTAAACCTCCTAATCGTCTACTGATCGAGGCGCAAAAAGGCAGCAAGCCTCATTTGAAAATCCTCCCTCCTTTGTTTATCCATAATGAAAACGGTGATTTTTCCGAAGAGATGCAGAGAATTTATGAGGGAAAGTGAAGGCGTTAAGAAAAAAGAGGCAATCCCGAAAACTTACCTTCTGGGATTGCCTTTTTCCTATGAGTCCATGCTTGTCGGCGTCTTTACCCTAACCCATCGGTGGAAGACTGAGGCTAGGGGTTGCTGAAAGAGCATTGCCAAAACCACAGGAACGGTAGCTTCAGGAGAAAAATACTGCAACGCAATAACCACCCCGGCGCTGATGTTGCGCATGCCCACACAGAAGGTCATCGCTGCAATCCGTTCAGGGGAATAACGAAAAAGCTTTGCCATACCATAACCTAAAAGATATCCTGTAAAGGCTTGAACCAAGAGCAGAATCAATAATGACATAAGAGCAAACTGCATTCCCACGATGATACCACGGGCTGCAGCCACATTTACGGCAACGACCAATGCGAGACATATTTTGGAGAAAGGTCCATTGATCGGAGCCCATTTGGGTCCGATCCTTCCGCGGGTTATATCATGCAGAGTGACACCGAAGATGGTAGGAAAGACGATCATCCAAAAAAGTCCCTTCATGAGACCGCCGGAATCAAATTGAACTGAGGCGCCTAGTAAAAGTAGAACTGAGAACGGAACAATAAGTGGGCTGAGGAGAGAATCGATGGAGACAACAGAGAGTGCCAATGGACTCTCTCCCCCAGCGAGACCCGTCCAGATCACCGAGGTGACACCGATTGGAATAATGACGGCCAATACCGTTCCAACAGTAAACGGAGAGTCTGGACCAAGGATTAGTGGTGCGATGGCTAAAGCAAAGATTGGCATGATGATATGAAGCAATATGACGATTAGAAGAATGGGTCCTGGCGCGCGAATTACGGAGATGAGCCCTTTCCAGCTGATATTAAGAGCAGTAACAAAGGTCATATATCCAAAGAGAATAGGGATCATCGAGTCCCAGGAATGAATGGCCGGGACAAGCCAACCAAGGGCAATGCCACTAAAGATAACAACGAACATTCTTTCTTCGAGAAAACGGTTGAAGGCATTTAAGAATTCGTCGAATGGCGTCATAGCAATTCCTCCGGAATAAGTTCGTATATTAAGCAGTCGGCCACGTCAGCAACCGTTGACGCAAGCGAAGGGATGAAAATTGTAAGTTGACGTGGACGACACAGGGAATTTTCTAGGTAGTCGGCCACCCCAGCAAGCTGGGGCAACGTGAAAGGATGAAAATGGGGATAACCTCTCTCTTGCTCTCTCCGACACGGAGAGGTATCGTGTTTCATGGTTATATCGGCGCCATCCTGGCCACGATACCTTAAACCGTCGTGGTTTTGGAGTAACCTAAGCCTTTGGTGGTAAGGATTTGCTTCCATATATGCGGTAGAGATTTAAAGCATTTTCTAAGTAGTCGGCCACGTCAACAACCGTTGACGCAAGCGAAGGAATGAAAATCTTAAGTTGGCGTGGACGACATAGGGTATTTTCTAGGTAGGTATTCGTTTGATCGAATGGTAGTTCCTGCATCTACAATTATTCCCGGCTTTTGCCGCTGAAATTTATTGGTCATCATGATACAATGAAGTGAAATCTTTTGGGGGAGGGGGAGAAAGATGGTGGATTCCAACTTTTTGCGCAATTTACCGAAGCGTCCGGGGATCTATATGATGATGGATGCTCGGAATAACGTTCTATATGTGGGAAAAGCCGTCTCTCTCCGTAATCGAGTACGCTCCTACTTTCAGTCTTCACGCAACTTAGATCCTCGTATCGCCCGTATGGTGGAACAGGTTGACCGGATCGAGGTGATTGCCACCCGCACAGACCTGGAGGCGCTGGCGCTTGAGAATAACTTAATCAAGGAGCATCATCCAAAATACAATGTTCGAATGAGGGACGATAAGCAATATCCTTGGATAAAGATAACGATAAACGAGTCCTACCCCCGCGTTCAGGTGGTTCGCCGTCCTGCTAAGGATGGTGCGCGTTACTTTGGGCCCTATACCGATTCGGGCGCAATGCGGGAGACCCTCCGTATTCTTCGCCGAGTCTTTCCCATTCGTTCATGTAACCACCATTTTGACGGAAAACCTCTGGAGCGGCCTTGCCTCAATTGGCATATCGGCCGCTGTCTGGGTCCATGTCAAGGCGTCTCTGAAACGACCTACCGTGAAATGGTCGACGAGATATGCCTCTTTCTGTCCGGACGGACTAAACAACTCTTGGCGGAGCTGGAGGCAAAGATGAAGAAAGCCGCCGCTGAACAGGATTTTGAACGGGCAGCTCGCTTTCGGGATCAAATCCGGGATATCGGGCGTGTTGTTGACAAACAACGTGTTGTCTCTGCATCCGGTAGTGATCGAGACATTTTAGCCTATGCGTTGGGTGAAGAGACGGCACTTGCCCTGATATTACAGGTCCGTGACGGTAAAGTCATCGGAAGGGAGCATTTCGACATCGAGCGGGGAATCTCCCAAGATGCAGCGGAGATATTAACGAGCTTTGTCACCCAGTATTATGGAGATAAGGACGAACTTCCGCCGGAATTGCTGCTCCCCTTGGCATTATGCGATCAAGAGATTATTCGTCATTGGTTACAGGAAAAAGCGGGACGAAATGTTCGGCTGACAGTGCCTGTTCAGGGAGGGAAAAAACGTTTGGTCCAGATGGCTATGGAGAATGCGCAGACTTTGTTGGCGCAGGAGGAAAAACGACGCGAGTGGCACGAGGCGGAGTACGGATCGGCGCTCCGAGATCTGGCGGAGGTATTGGAATTACCCAGGCTCCCGCGGCGAATTGAGTGTTTTGACATCTCCAATACTCAAGGAGTTGAGGCTGTTGCCTCTATGTCTGTGGTGGAGGAAGGAAAACCTAAAGGATCGGAATACCGTCGCTTCAAAATACGCACAGTGGAAGGACCCAATGACTTTGCCATGCTCCAGGAAGCGGTGGGTCGAAGATTTCGAAGAGGATTGGCGGAGCGGAGCGAAGGAATGGAGAAGACCGGTAAGTTTGCCGTATTTCCCGATCTTTTAGTGATCGACGGTGGGAAAGGACAACTGAGTTCGGTCATGGAGACCATGGTTGATTTGGGTTTATCAACAATACCCACCATCGGTTTGGCTAAAGAGAACGAGGAGATCTTCCGGCCTGGCCAAAACGAGCCGATTATTCTTCCGAGGGAATCTGCGGCTTTGCGCCTTTTGCAGAGGGTACGCGATGAAGCACATCGTTTTGGAGTGACATATCATCGCTCGCTTCGAGATAAAAAGAGTGTGGTCTCTAGTTTGGATCAAATTCCAGGGGTTGGACCTAAACGAAAACAGGCTTTGCTTCGTCATTTTGGATCTGTGCCTCGTATCCGTCGGGCGACGTTGGAGGAACTGCTGCAAGTGGAAGGGATGACGGAGCCTGTGGCGCGGGCGGTTTTAGAAGGGCTTTTGGATGGCGAGTAAAGATTATAACTATTTTTTGCAGAATATAGCTTGAACTTCAAAGCATTTTGTCATACGATACGTTATGGGAGGTGGAGCGGTGGAGAAGCACTCGGTGAGTCCAGAGATGTTTGAGGAAAAAGCAGGCTTGCTTAAGGTGCTGGCTCACCCGATTCGTCTCTGCATAGTTCTAGGGCTTTTAGAGAGCGGGCGCTGTAATGTAACGAAGATGCATACATGTCTGGATATGCCCCAATCCACAGTCTCCCAGCACCTTGCTCGTTTACGGGAGTCAGGTGTCGTCACGGCGGAACGCCATGGCACGGAGGTCTTTTATAAAGTAGCAAACCCCGACGTTGTACGGTTGCTTCAAACGCTTTTTTCATTAGGCGGCTCAGAAACGGAAACAACGTAACTGGATGCTCCAACAACTGGGATACAATGGGACTTATGGTCCTGTCAGGGGAACGCTCCCGTTCCTCTGCAGGACTTACTTATTGGGAGGTATTGGCATTGGCGATACGACTCATTGCTTCCGATTTAGATGATACACTTCTTACACCCGATCTAACGATCTCACAGGGCAACCAAAAAGCCCTAAAAGCAGCCGCAGAGATGGGCGTTCAAATTGTGTTGGCAACAGGGCGTATGGTTCAGTCAACGATACCCTATGCCGAAAAATTAGGCATCGAAGGGATTATTATTCTATCCTATAATGGAGCATTGGTTTACTCTGTTGGGGAGGCGAAGGTGTTTGATGCGTCCCCACTTTCATTAGTGGCTGCAAAACGCGTCATAAAACGGTTCCTCGATTATGAATTCATGATTAATGTCTATTATGACGATCGATTATATCAAGAGAAAGAAACACCGCAGGGACGGGATTATGCTCGTATCGCCGGAGTGGAGCCGATACTGGTTCATCAAGATCTCCGTGATTTTCTTCCGGGATCTCCTCATAAGGTTTTAGGTATGGGTCAACCCGATGTTTTGGATAAGATCCAGCCGCTCTTGGCTGAAGAATTTCGGAATGAGATCTCTTTTACCCGTTCTAAGCCCTGGTACCTTGAGGCTTTACAGTGGGGACTCTCGAAAGGGACGGCATTGGAACGGCTGGCGAATAAGTTGAGTATTGGTCGTGATGAAGTTATGGCCATTGGTGATGCGCCAAACGATGTTGAGATGCTCTCGTGGGCGGGAACGGGTGTTGCCATGGGGAATGGACACAGTGCAGCCCTAGATGCTGCTGATGTGGTGGCGCCGGATCATAGAGAGGATGGAGTGGCGTGGGCGGTTCAACGATTTGTTCTATAGAGTTAAGCGGTTTGTCGGCGACAAACCGCTTTTTTCTTTCTTTTCCGCGATTAGAGACGAGCACAAAACATTTCTAAGATCTACATAGCGTAGAGGACGGTCATGACCGTCCTCTACATTCAACTTTTTATCCTTGTAATCGTTTCTCCAGGGCGTCTAGCTGGTCGGACAATGCCTTGGGCAGACGATCGCCAAATCTAGCATAATGCTCACGAATCGAAGCGACTTCTTTGAGCCATTCGTCGCAATTTACTTTGAGCAATTCTTCCATATCGGCATCGGTAACGTTTGTTAAGCCGCTGCGATCGATGGCGTCGATGGTTGGCATATAACCAATGGGAGTTTTTACTGCTTTACCGTCTCCATTGACTTGATCAAAGATCCATTTAAGAACACGGCTGTTGTCGCCGAAGCCCGGCCAGAGCCACTTGCCGTCCGCCGTTTTTCTGAACCAGTTGACATAGAAGATCTTCGGCAGTTTATCGGCGGAGGTTTTCTGGCCGATGCTCAACCAATGCTTAAAGTAATCACCCATGTTGTAGCCGCAGAAGGGCAACATCGCGAAGGGATCACGGCGAACTTGACCAATATTAGCGGAGATAGCTGCTGCTGTGATCTCGGAACCGACGATGGAACCCATGAAGACGCCATGTTCCCAGTCAAAGCTTTGATGAACCAGTGGAACCGTGCTGGGACGTCGGCCGCCAAAGAGAATGGCGGAGATGGGAACGCCCTTAGGATCCTCCCATTCAGGGGCAATAGCCGGGCATTGGCTGGCTGGAGCCGTGAAACGGGCGTTGGGATGGGCGGCGGGATCTGCGGAGCCGGGCGCCCAATCTCTCTCTTTCCAGTCGATGAGATGGTCGGGGGCGTCGTTGCCGATGCCTTCCCACCAAACATCACCGTCATCGGACAAGCCCACGTTGGTAAAGATCGTATTCTTCTCAATGCTCTTCATGGCATTGGGATTGGAATCCATGGAAGTACCCGGCGCCACGCCAAAGAAACCGGCTTCTGGATTGATGGCATAGAGCCGTCCATCATCGCCAAACTTCATCCAGGCAATATCGTCGCCGATGGTCTCAACGGTCCAACCGGGAATGGTGGGGATCAACATGGCAAGATTGGTCTTTCCGCAAGCGCTGGGGAAAGCGGCTGCCACATACTTCTTCTCGCCTTTGGGATTGGTGATGCTTAGAATCAACATATGCTCGGCAAGCCATCCCTCTTCTCGAGCGATGGAAGAAGCGATACGCAGAGCGAAGCATTTCTTACCCAACAAAGCATTTCCGCCATAACCCGAACCATAAGACCAAATGGTCTTTTCTTCGGGAAAATGGCTGATATATTTCTGCTCAATCGGAGCGCATGGCCAAGCAACATCTTCCTCGCCTTCCTTAAGTGGTGCGCCGACCGAGTGGAGACACGGAACGAATTCGCCGTTATCTCCCAGGACGTCCAAGACTTTTTGCCCGATGCGAGTCATAATGCGCATATTGACGACGACATAAGGACTATCGGTCAATTCAATGCCGATCTTGGAGATAGAGGAACCAATGGGACCCATGGAGAACGGAATGACGTACATCGTGCGGCCTTTCATGCATCCCCGATAGAGTTCGGTCATGGTCTTTTTGAGTTCTGTGGGATCGATCCAATTATTGGTGGGACCTGCATCCTCTTGTTTGCGGGAGGCTATGTAAGTGCGATTTTCCACACGGGCCACATCCGAGGGGTGGCTGCGGAACAGATAGCAACCCGGGCGTTTCTCTGGATTTAGCGGGGTTGTCATGCCAGAGTCAACCATTTCTTGGAGCAGACGGTCGTACTCTTCTTGTGAACCGTCGCACCAATAGATCTGGTCGGGCTGACAGAGTTCGGCGGCTTCCTTTACCCATTTGTGCAAAGTGTTGTTCATAGTCTTCTCTCCTTATCCTAATTTTGCCATAAAACAAAGACAAATCTTATAAAACATATCATATAAACCATTTATTTACAAAAATCAAAAAAGCCTATTACGGCATTATCCTTATAATATTGGATAACGTCAAGGATGTCAACGGGTTATGCCAATGTATACAGTACATTTTATTGTGATTAGCTGACATAATAAGTTACATAAAGGTTATAACATGAAATAGAGGGGATTACAGAACTTTTTATGTCTAAGGAAGGATTAAATTGTTATTTAGGAGAAGCTATTCTTGATATGAGAAAAGGGGGATCTTCATGATTACGAAAGAATTGATTGAGCGAATTAACGCCCTCTATCATAAGCGTATAACAAATGGGCTCACTGCAGAGGAACAGCAGGAAGAGCAAGAACTCCGGAAGAAATACTTGGCGGGCATTCGGGCTCAAGTGGAACAAACGGTGGCAAATGTTGAGATTGTTGATGCTGATGACGAACGGCTCGGTCAAAATCAATGCAAATGTGGTGAAGACGGTCGGAATGATTGCTGCCATGGCGGACACGGGCACAAACATTGACCCATTCTGGAAAGCTTGGCAAAGGTTTGGAGGTTGGCAATTTGAAGGACTGTTTTCTCGATCGAAGGGATAGACTTCAACAAGCCCTCAAAGAGCAAAATATATCCGCAGCAATCTTCGATGATCGTCTTGACCAATACTATTTTTCTGGAACCATGCAAAGCAACTACTTATTCATTCCCGCCTACGGAGAACCTTTCCACTTGGCGCGCAAGGCCAAAGAGCGTTTGGAGAGAGAGTCTCCTGCTTTGGATCTCTATATCTTCAGGAATACGCAAGAGATTCTTGCGGTGTTAAAAGAACGAGAATTATTGGATTCATCGCGTATGGCGTTAAATTTTGAAACAACGACAATGAGCAATGGAGAACGTTGGCGGCGAATGCTTCCGGAAGTGGAATGGGTAGATATCGGCGGATTTCTGCGTTCAATGCGACGGGTCAAGACGGATCAGGAGTTGGCGCTCTTAAGAAAATCCGGAGAAGTACTGTGTTCGGTCCCTGAATGGGCGGAAGAAGCCTTTCGAAAGGGTTATCGGACTGAGCTGGAGATTGCTGCGGTGATCGAAGGTCATTTGCGGTTGGCTGGACATGGTGGAGTGGTACGACTAAGCCGGGCTGAGACGGAGACGGTCATCGGGCTAGTGGTTGCAGGAGAGAGTGCCAATGGCGGTTCGCGGTTTGAGGGGGTTTGCGCCGGCAATGGATTGGGTCCTGCGGTGCCCTTTGGGCCTAGCGGAAAAGCGATATCTTCTGGGGAGCCTATCGAACTTGATTATGTCATGAACTATCAAGGTTATCATGTGGACCAAACGCGGATGATGACGTGGGGGTCGGAGCCTACTGACGATGAGAAAAGAGCATATCATGATATGCTCTCGATCTTACTTAGGCTGGAAGAGCATTTGAGACCAGGCGTGCTGCCTGAAGAACTTTACAAATTGGCTGAAGAGATGGCGGCCCGACGGGGTTGGTCGTCTTGTTTTATGGGTTATGGTGGAGAAAAAGTCTACTTTGTCGGACATGGCATCGGATTGACCTTGGATGAAGAACCCTTCATTGCGCCTCGTTATCGTGTGCCGCTTGAACCGGGTATGGTCATCGCCTTAGAACCAAAGGTCATGATGCCCGGTGTTGGAGTCGTGGGTATCGAAGATACGTATATCGTAACGGAACATGGCGCCGAAAGGATCACGTTGGCGGACCGTCGATGGAGAGTCATTAAGTAATTTAATGGGATGAGGTTGTTTTCGTCATATTTTAGTAATTTCGATAGTCGGAGGGACTCCTGATGATAAAGGAATTTCGCAAAATGGCATTGGAAATGGCCCCCGAACTTATAGCAATCCGCCGCCATCTTCATGAAAATCCGGAACTGAGCTACCAAGAGCGGAAGACAGCTTCATACATCAGCGAGATGCTATCGCGATGGAATATCCCTCATCGGACAGGAGTCGGCGGGTACGGCATTGTGGCAGATCTTGCAAAGGATGGATTAACACCGAAAGTGGCGTTGCGGGCTGATATGGATGCGCTCCCCATCGAGGAAGCCATCGAAAGCCCGTTTGTGAGCAGAGTTGCTGGGGTGGCCCATCTTTGTGGTCATGATGCTCATGTGGCTATGCTTCTAGGAGCGATAAAGCTTCTGATTCGGCGCTTCGGAGAAGGCGGTATACCGGTTCGACTGCTTTTTCAACCTGCCGAGGAAGTTCCTCCCGGTGGGGCGGAGGCGTTAATACAGGATGGAGCTTTGCAGGGGGTCCGTGCGATTGCCGCGTTGCATGTTGCCCGGTTACCAGTGGGTACGTTTGGGATACGTTCGGGAGCAATTACCGCATCTGTTGACCGATTTGAAGCAGTGATCACAGGCAAGGGATGCCATGGAGCCATGCCTCATCTTGGGATCGACCCCGTGGTTATGGCGGCAGGGATCGTCCAAGCGATGCAGACCTTGATCAGTCGGAGCAAAGACCCTCTAGAAGCGGCGGTATTAACGATCGGGAGATTGCACGCCGGAAGTCAGTATAACATCATCCCGGAAGAAGCGATCCTTGAGGGAACGTTGCGAACATTCTCCAAAACAGTACGAGAGGATATCTTGCGGCGAGCTGAAACCATTATAAAGGATTATCCGCCGATCTTCGGCGGTGAAGGATCGTGGCGACAATTTCCGGGGCATGGCAATGTGATTAATGATCTGGAGATGACTCGTTTTGCGATGGCGATGATCAGGGAAGGATGGGGCGAAGAGGCGCTTGTCGAGGTATCGCCGCAGTCATTTGGTGAGGATTTTGCTAATTATGGAACTTCTGCCCGGTTGTTGTTGACGCTGATCGGAGCGGGCGATGAAGCGATGTTTCACAGTCCGCGATTTGATTTAGACGAGAATGTTCTGCCGGAGGGGGCCGCCTTCCTGGCTGCTCTTGGGGTGCGGATGGTGGATGAAATATTATAGGGAATGGTCGACGACCATTCCCTATAATATTTCGATTTATTTCTCATAACGTCCCAAAACCAATGATGCATTAGTGGAACCGAAACCGAAGGAATTGGAGAGTGCGATCCGAATTTTTGCAGGTCTGGCGATATTGGGAACGTAGTCCAAGTTGCATTCGGGATCGGGGTTTTCCAGATTGATTGTTGGCGGTATAATCTGGTGCGTTAGAGCGAGTGCCGTAATGGCGGCCTCTACGGAACCGGCGGCTCCAAGCAGGTGCCCGGTCATGGATTTGGTGGAGCTGATCGCCAAACGATGCGCATGTTCTCCGAAGGCCGATTCAATTCCGCGGGATTCGGTCGGATCGTTGATGGGGGTTGAAGTTCCATGGGCATTGATATAATCGATATCTTCGGGAGATAGCCCCGCGTTATTCAATGCCACAGACATGCATTTGCCAACACCAGCCCCCGATGGCTCTGGCGAAGTGATATGGTATGCGTCGCTGTTCATGCCGATACCGAGAATCTCGCCGTAGATCTTTGCTCCGCGTGCCTTCGCGTGTTCCAGCTCTTCCAGGATAAGGACGCCTGAGCCTTCACCCATGACGAAACCATCGCGGTCTCGATCGAAGGGACGGCTCGCCTTCTCGGGGGCGTCGTTTCGGGTGGAAAGCGCCTTCATGTTGGAAAAGCCATTGATAGCGACGGGATGGACCGTTGCTTCGGAACTGCCAGCGATCATGGCGTCGGCTTCGTTTCGTTGGATGATGTGATAGGCATCGGCGATGGCATGATTTCCTGTGGCGCACGCGGATACCACCGAATAATTAGGGCCTTTTGCGCCGGAAAGGATCGAGACGACGCCAGCGACGGTATTGATGATGGTAGAAGGGACAAAGAAAGGCGATAATCTGCGATGGCCATCCTGGTGAAAAACGCCTAAGTGATAATCAAGAGAGCTGAATCCACCCATTCCCGAGGCCATCAGTACGCCGACCCGCTCCGCTTCCTGCTGAACGTCAAGGCCGGAATCTGCGAGAGCTTCCTGAGTGGCGGCCATCGCATAGTGAGTAAAGGCGTCATATTTTTTGGCTTCTTTCTTTTCCATGACATTCAAGGGATCAAAGCCTTTGATTTCCGCTGCGATTTGACAAGGGTAGGCCGAAGCGTCAAAATGGGTGATTGTACCGACGCCGGATTTTCCTTCGAGTAAAGCTGCCCATGTTGATTCAACCGATAAGCCCAAAGGGGTGATAAGCCCTAGGCCTGTAATGACGACGCGACGCGAATTAACCAAGGTAACACCTCCAATAATGTTGTTCAATCTATTGTGAGTTCTCGGGAGATTGCGGACATCACTCGGCGAAACGTCAAGGTGTCTTCGTTGGGGATCCGCTGTTGCAACCGATCATCCAATTCTGCGACGAGCGTGTGGATGGTCCGTTGCAGATTTTGACCTTTTTCTGTAATAAAGACCTGAACGCCTCGGCGATCTTCGGGATCTGCGCGCCGCTCTAGGAGTCCGTCTTTCTCCATCCGACTCAATAAACCTGTAGTACTTGAACTATCGAGATTAAGATGGGCAGAGAGAAAACGGGGGTGCACCCCGACGTTGGGCGAGAGCTCTAAAAGCAGCAAAGCTTTGGGTACTGATAGTCCATACGCAGAAAGGCGCTTGTTATAGTAGCGAGAGATCTTTTGCCAAGTGTTTTTTATGATCAAACAATAGAATGAAGAGGTTTCTAGCGACATCGAAGTCATCTCCTTTGGATGCAAGTAACTTGGATGCAAGACAATATTATATGAATTCATTGTCTTTGTCAAATGGAGTGGAGTGTGGTTTGTAACAAACTCATTAAAAGCGAAAAATTCTTGGAAGGTGCACGGGAGTCACTATTGACGGGTGAAATAATATTTAGTATAAAGAGAGTATACTAAAATGACAATGGAGGAAAACCATGCGATTTCGGTTGGATCCTAAAGCGCCGGAACCTCTTTCGGAGCAACTTGTTCAGAGGATAGAGGATGCAATTGCCCAGGGCAGTTTGGGGTGTGGCGAGAAGCTGCCGTCAGCGGAGGAACTTGCGCGGCTCCTCGGAATTCACCGCTTGACGGTTTTGGCTTCATATAAGGAATTGGCGCGTCGAGGCCGGGTTTCTTCCCATCCGAAACGTGGTACGTATATCATTCAAGATGCCATCGAAGTCCGACGTGATGTGATAAAAAGCCTTATTACACAAGCAATTAAGAGGGGTAAGACTATGGGATTAACTCCCAGAGAGATCGAGGAAGAGTTTAGCACAGCGCAATGGAATATGGATTTTGCACGAGAGCTGGGACGTTTCCAAAATTGGGATCTATTTGCACCGGCTTCTAAACACTGATCTTGCATATCGCCGGGGCGTATGAGAAGAGTAATCCTATCCCTTCTGGTGTGATACCGGGTCGGATGGAAATAAAGGAGGAACCTACATGATCATTCGAAAAACGGAGAACCCGCGACAACGCCCGCCCGCCAATGAACCCTTAGGTTTTGGTAAGCACTTCACCGACCATATGATCGTAATGCGCTATCAGCCAGAGACTGGATGGGGAGAGCCAAGCATCGAACCTTATGGTCCCCTTAATCTGGATCCATCTGCCCTTGTATTCCATTATGGCCAGGCTATCTTTGAAGGACTCAAGGCTTTCCGCGGTGATGATGGTCGTCTGCGTCTTTTCCGACCGGATAGGTACCTGGAACGTCTCAACCGCTCTGCAAAACGTTTGTGTATCCCCCCCGTCGATACCCAAGTGGTGAAGGAAGCGATAAAAGAATTGGTCCGTATCGATCAGGATTGGATACCTTCTATTGAAGGGGGTTCACTGTATCTTCGGCCTTTCATCATTGCGACGGATCCAATGCTAGGCGTCCATGCTTCAAAGGGATACATCTTAGCCGTTATTGCGGGTCCTGTCGGGGCTTATTTCGCCAATGGTTTTAACCCGGTTAAGATTATGGTTTGCACCGAATATGTCCGCGCTACCCCTGGCGGAGTCGGCGAAGCCAAGGTGGCCGGAAACTACGCCGCCAGTTTGCTGGCTGGAGAAGAAGCTAAGAAGAAAGGCTTTGACCAGGTTCTTTGGCTAGATGGAGTGGAGCGCCGATATATCGAAGAGGTCGGCGCCATGAATATCTTCTTCAAGATTGGCGATGAAGTGATCACGCCAGCGCTTGTCGGTACGATTCTTCCCGGCGTAACGCGGATGTCCACCATTGAGATGCTTAAAGCTTGGGGCATATCGGTCACCGAACGAAAGATCTCCATTGAGGAATTGGCGGACGCAGCCGAACAGGGAGAATTAAAAGAGGTTTTTGGCACGGGAACGGCGGCGGTTATTGCTCCGGTCTCCGAGATTGTTTGGAATGATCGGAAGATCATTGCTGGAGACGGTACAGTCGGGCCGGTGACCCAGAGACTCTTTGAGACTATAACCGGTATTCAGTATGGACGAAACAGTATCAATACGGATTGGGTTGAGATACTCTGAGATTGCCATGGGTTTATGGAAGACGGCTTTCCACGCCGTCTTCCAATCTGTAATACTCTTTTGATCGAAGGGAAGGATAATTTAGGTGCGGTGGAAGAAAGTTAATGCCCTCATTCTTTGAATTTTGAAACGGAGGCGTCATCAATGGCCATCAGTGAAAAGATACAACAGGATTTGAGTCGGTCATCATGGATCCGAAAGATGTTTGAGGAGGGTGAACGGCTTCGGAACGCTTTGGGTCCGGAGCGCGTCTTCGATTTCACATTGGGCAATCCCGATATTGAACCGCCGGTTGTTGTTCAAGAAAGTTTAAAGACCCTCTGTCAGCAGCCCATTCCTGGAATGCACAAGTATATGAACAACGCGGGTTATCTGGAAACCCGTAGAGCAGTTGCGGATTATCTTTCAAAACGCTCAGGGAAAGCTTTGAATGAAAATCATGTCTTGATGACCTGCGGTGCAGGTGGAGGACTAAATGTTGTCCTAAAAGCAATTTTAAATCCAGGGGATGAGGTTGTTTGTATCGCTCCGTATTTTGTCGAATACGGGTTCTATGTCGATAACCACCAGGGAAAACTGGTGGTTGTCAATAGCCATAAAGATTTTCAACCCGATATGGACGCTTTGCGGAGAGCGATTACCGGGCGGACAAAGGCGCTTATTATTAACTCTCCGAATAATCCTACTGGAGTAGTATATTCGGCGGAAGTTTTGGAAGGAATTGCCAGCGTGCTGGCTGAAGCCGAGCTTGAATATGGGAACGAGATCTATCTTATTTCGGACGAGCCTTACAGTAAATTGGTCTATGACGGCATTGAAGTACCGCCGGTCTTTCGCTATATTCCCCGGAGTATTCTGGTGACCTCTCACTCCAAAGACTTGGCTTTACCGGGAGAACGTATCGGATATATCGCTGTTCATCCAGAGATTCCCGAGGCAAAAATTTTGTTCGATGGTTTTGTTTTTTGCAACCGAATTCTTGGGTTCGTTAACGCGCCGGCTCTCATGCAACGGGCTGTTGGACCGTTTCAAGATTTAGCGGCAGGGGTGGATGAGTATTGCGAGCGGCGAAATATCTTGGTGGAACACTTAACAGCGGTGGGCTTTAAGTTAACAAAGCCTCAGGGCGCTTTCTATATCTTTCCCGAATCGCCGGATCCGGATGATTTTGCATTTGTCAATAAGGCTGCGACATTTGGCCTTCTATTGGTTCCTGGCAGCGGGTTTGGAGCTCGGGGTTACTTCCGAATTGCCTACTGTGTTGATAAAAGCGTGATTCTGCGGTCGCTGCCAGTCTTTACCCAGTTGGCTGAGGCTTGCGGATTGAAGTCGTAACGCCACGAATCGTAAAACCATAATAAAAAATATTCAAACTGCCCCATAAATTCTTGGCATGCATCGAATGAGTATGCCGAGGGAATCGTGGGGCAGTTTCTTTGTCATCTGTCAGATTAACATAAAATATCAAAAAAAATACTATAAAGTGCCAGTTAAAAGCCGTCGATAATTTAATTAAGGAGAATTATGTATCGTGTCTCTTGTTTTGCTCAACATTATCCAATGTGTAAATGCTTTTACTAGAGGAGTCTTGAACATGATCTTAGCAGCGAATATCCGAGAGTTTCGTAAAAAGAATGGGCTAACTCAGAGGGAATTGGCGCAGATTCTAGGGGTATCTCGGGAGTCTGTGGTCAAGTATGAACTCGATCAGAGCAAACCTTCTGTAGAGAGCTTGATTATCCTGGCTGAACAGTTTGGCGTATCTTTAGATCGTCTCGTATTTGGCCATGAAACTTCCAATGCTGTATACGATATTGAACTTGAAGAACGATTTCTTCGTTGTGGCGGCCGTAGAAATGCCCTTCAAATCCTGGATGCTGTTTTATCGATTCCCAATGCAAAACGTGGAGAAGAGAGTAAAGGGATGACGGATAAGGCGAAATAGAAGCATATGGTGATATTCAAAGGATGTTATAGTTGAGCCCATTAGTGGGCTCTTTTTTATTTTTAGGATTGTATCTTGATTTGGTATGGCCTTCAAGGCTCGTTCGTATATTTATAGGGAGGATAAATGGTGGGGGTGGATTGAATGAGGCGTTGGGTCTGTTGGAGGGGTATGCTTTTTTTTCTAGTATTAGTGTGTCTATCCATGTTGGTTAACGCGGGAGTTGGAGATTATCAAGGGATATCATTGAAAGAGGATAAACAGACCGTTGAAGCAAAGCTCAAGAAGCTGGAGGATGCGGGAACGGTTCGGAAGACGGGGACGGATGAATTCTCCTCAACGTTTATTGGCAAGAGTGTTATCTGCAGGTTCTCTTATCATCAAGGCGTTCTCTACGCGATGGAGTTTGTCTTTGAAAAGACATCTCTGAAATCTTATGACGGAGAATTGAAGACCTTTGTCTATGAAAAAGCGATGACGGAATTGACAAAAATGTTTGGAGCGCCCGCTGAGGACTATGGTTATCCGGAGCAATTATATGATAACGAAGGGATTTTGGTGGCGGAATGGGAATCTGAAGGGAAGAGAGCTGTGTTGAGTATTGTTCGAGTTGGAGACGGATGCCATGTCGAAATTGAACTCTATGACGATACATTGAAGAATAAGGCCGAGGAGGCGCAGTGGCTGAGTCTGACCGGAGAATAATTTGGTTATGGTTTGGGTTCTCTAATAGAAAAAGCGCCTGCCGGGATAGCTGCGGGCGCTTTCAATAACACGTATCGGAACGGTCATTCCGAGAGAACTGCGGGGACGAATCCCCGAATTGAGTTCGTAAGATAAATGCCATCGGCGTTTTGCAGATCCTCTTTATACATAACTCTCTCTTCAACCCGTGATGAACGGCGAAGGATCTCTTGTCGAATTGTCCCTGGCAAAAGGCCACAGTCTAAAGGCGGGGTATACAACCTTGAGTTTTTACGTATAAAAATATTGGAGATGGAGCCTTCGGTGATTTCACCACGTTCATTGCAAAAGACGACGTCAAAGCAGCCTTCCTTTAACGCCTGCTCTCTTTCCAGATCGTATTGTTCTCTACAGGTTGTTTTATGATATAGAAACCTATGGTTTGAGTTTGTGGCAGAGGTGGCCCAGCGAATTTTTACGGGTTTATGGCAAATCTCCGTGGGAGAGTTTATCTTTTCGGAAGAACCAGTGATTCGTCCGAACCGGTTGAGGAGAATGCGAACTCGGTATCTTTGACCCGGGGAGAAATCATTCGCGTAGTTCTCCATAAATTCATATACGGACTCTTCCTCCATAAAAAAGCCGAAATACTGTGCGGATTCCTTTAGTCGATCGAGATGTTCTTTTTGATGAATAAAGCCATCTTTCCATAGTAGCGTTTCAATCAATTCAAACTCGGGATGAGAATCGACAAAAAAACGAGCTTTAGCATTGACTTCTTTATACTCTTCTTCTGGGCAAGAATCGTAGACAATTCCGCTGCCTATCCCAAGTTCTCCTTGATCTCCGTGAAGAACAACGGTGCGAATTGGAATATTAAAGATCCCGTGACCGCTGGGGCCTAGATACCCAATGGCACCGGTATAGACACCTCTGGGTTCCCCTTCGAGCTCTCGGATTATTTGCATCGTACGGATTTTTGGAGCCCCCGTAACGGAACCCGAAGGAAAGAGCGAACGAAATAGGGAGCTCCATTTAGTGTCGCTTCGCTTACCCGTTACCGTGGAGGTCATTTGAATAACCGTGGGGAGGAGTTCGGTCTCGAATAGATGGGGAACTTGAATCGATCCTGTACAGCAGATTTTCCCCAAATCATTTCGGATCAGATCGACAATCATCGTATTTTCCCCGCGGTTTTTTGGATCGTTCATTAAAAAACTGGATTGGCGGGCGTCTTCAGCAGAGAAACGTCCTCTCGTCGCTGTGCCCTTCATCGGTTTGAGAGTAATATCGACTCCGTGTTGTCGGAAGAATAGCTCAGGGGAGCATGATAGGATCCAGTGGTTATTATTGCGAATTAACGCATTGGTATGGGTGGGTTGTCGAAATCTTAAATCGCTATAGAATGCCAATGGGTCGCCTGAAAACTTAAAGCGTAACTTGTGGGTCAGATTAACCTGGTAAGTATCTCCTGCAGCGATCCACTGCCGGATCCGATTGACCCTTCTCATGTACTCGTCTTTTGATATGGTGGGATGAACAGAGTCGATAAGATATTTTCCTAGCTGGGGCTTGCATCGGGCAATATCCTGAGTTTGACAAGGTGGTCGTTCTCCAAAAGCTGAGAGAGTTTGCGGGCGCTGGTAAACGCCCAAACGGGCGAAGGACTCGATTGGGGGAGTATGGGATATGAGACGTTCTTCCCATAGATAGCCCAATTCATATGCAAACCAACCTGCCAGGTAATAACGTTGGCTCAAATCGTCCACTAACGCGAAGAATTTATCCAGGTCCTGAAGGTCAGTTAACTCCAGGATGTCAAGGGGTCGTGAAAAAAGAAGGCTTTGGTCTTCATTGCGTGTGGGACGGGCTGTGTCGAGGAATACAAACTCCGCTTCCTCTTGAAGCCGATCTATGACCTCAAAGAAACTATCGACTGGCGCAGGCACATAAAAACTCCTTTGCAATAAAGTAGTCGGCCACGTCAACAAGCTGTGGCAAGGAATGATGAAAATGGAGCCAAACCCTCATCCCTTGCCCTTCTCCCAACACCTTGGGAGAAGGGGAACTGTCAATTATTAAGCTTAATGTTTTGTCCTTCAGATTTGCTGTTTCCCCTCGCCCGATGTATGGGGAGAGGGGTTAGGGTGCTATGATTTGTTTGACGATTTTGGCCATAATTCCTTCTCTCATCGTTGAATAATGCGGGCCTAAAAAGATAAGATTCTTGGAGAGCCGGAATCGTGGAAGGAATATGCTTTATGTTATCGAATATATGTTCGTGCCAGTATGTTTTTTGGACACTCATATGAAGGGTGGTTATTTAATGCCTCCGTTTATTCTTAAATCGCCGTTTAAACCGCAAGGGGATCAACCGGAAGCCATAATAAAGTTGACGGAGGGCATTATGCGGGGGGACCGGGACCAAGTTTTGCTTGGGGTTACCGGTTCGGGAAAGACCTTTACCATGGCTAGCGTAGTGGAGAAGGTTCAGAAACCCACCTTAGTCATTGCGCATAACAAAACGTTGGCGGCCCAACTTTACAGTGAATTCAAAGAGTTCTTTCCAGAGAACGCTGTTCATTACTTTGTTTCGTATTATGATTACTATCAACCGGAGGCTTATATCCCCCAGACCGATACCTATATCGAGAAAGACTCCAGCATCAATGAGGAGATCGATCGCCTGCGCCATGCAGCGACATCTGCATTGTTTGAGAGAAAAGATGTTCTAATCGTCGCAAGTGTATCTTGTATATATGGTCTAGGCTCACCGGATGATTACAAAGGGATGACGCTTTCGTTGACTCATGGGGATCTTAGGGATCGGGATCGGATTCTCAGACGGCTTGTGGGTATCCAATACGCAAGAAATGATATGGGGTTCACGCGAGGCACCTTCCGCGTACGGGGCGATGTTATAGAGATCATACCCGTTTACGGGGAGAATATTATCCGAATCGAACTCTTTGGCGATGAGGTGGAACGAATTCAAGAGATCGATCCGTTAACCGGTGAGTTTTTAGGGGAAAAGGATACGGTGACAATCTACCCAGCCACCCATTACATCACAACGGAGGAGAAGATGAAGCGGGCTGTTGCGGCCATCGAAGAGGAATTAGAGGGACGTTTGCATTATCTTCGGGATAACGGCCATTTGCTGGAAGCTCAGCGCATCGAAGAGCGGACTCGCTTTGATCTGGAGATGATGCAAGAGATCGGATTTTGCCAAGGGATCGAGAACTATTCCCGACATCTCACGGGGCGTTCTCCTGGAGAAGCCCCTGCTACACTCCTGGATTACTTCCCTGATGATTTCTTGATTATCATTGATGAGTCGCATGTTTCCATTCCACAGATCGGGGCGATGTACGCCGGGGATCGATCCCGGAAAGAGAGCTTAGTGCGTTATGGTTTCCGTTTACCATCGGCCCTTGACAATCGTCCACTTCGCTTCGATGAATTTGAGCGTGCCGTCCGCCAAGTCGTCTATGTTTCGGCAACGCCTGCACAATATGAGCTTAAACGGGCGACACAGGTCGTTGAGCAAATCATTCGACCGACAGGGTTGGTGGATCCGGAGATAATTATTCGTCCTGTCCAAGGACAGATCGATGATCTTTTGGAAGAGGTGCGGTTGCGGGAGGAACGCAATGAACGGGTTTTGGTAACCACCTTGACAAAACGGATGGCAGAGGATCTCACGGAATACTTGGAAGAGGCTGGGGTGCGGGTTCGTTATCTTCACTCGGATATCCATACCTTGGATCGGGTGACCATACTGAGGGATCTTCGGTTGGGTAAGTTCGATGTGTTGGTTGGGATCAACTTGCTTCGAGAGGGGTTGGATCTGCCGGAGGTTTCTTTAGTGGCGATCCTGGACGCCGATAAGGAAGGGTTTTTGCGTTCAGAAACATCGTTGATTCAAACTATCGGACGGGCGGCGCGAAACGTCTCCGGTAAGGTAATTATGTATGCGGATAAGATCACCGATTCCATGGCAAGGGCGATTCGTGAGACCCAACGGCGCCGGGAGCGACAGATGCGCTATAATGAGGAGAACGGGATTACACCGGAGTCGATTCAAAAAGCCGTTCGTGGCTTAATCGCATCAGAACAGGTTGCGGAAGAGAAGGTTGACTATGCCCTTTCAAAGAATCCTGGAATGAGCGGCGAAGAGGTTAAAAAAGTCATTGCCCGGCTTGAACAGGAGATGTTGAAAGCCGCCGCAGAGTTGGAGTTTGAACAAGCTGCCAAGCTCAGGGATGAGATTAAGGAATGGAGAAGGCTGGTAGTGGAAGAATAAAAAAAACTCCCAACAAATCGGGAGTTCTGTACTCAAGTTAACTGGCGGGTTTTTTGCTTAATCTTACCAGTCTTCGATATCGATAGTAAGTCATCTCCAGCGACTCTTGGTTTTCATCGATGATCTGCTTTTGTTTGGTGATTTTCCTTTTGATCTCCTGTTGTGCTTCTAAGGAGGCGTTCGCCAATTCATTATAGAGCGTTTGCATCTCTTGATAAGCTTCCTGTATGAACATCTTATAACGGTTGACCGTATCGGCCACGAGGGCAATTTCCTGGATTAGCGGCATTCCATACTTATTAAAGAGGAACGGCACTTCGTCAGTGGCATCATTGTTCAGCAACATCGAATAGAAATTTTGACAATCATTGATCATGCGCCACTCCTCGGGAGTTGGTTTGTATTCCGTTCGTTTCAACCAATCATTCAATATCAAGTTGACCCCTCCTCCCATTGCGATTAAGAAGATGTCGTTATTTTCTTACAATTTAATTATACTCGGAAAATTCAAATGAAGGAAGAACCAACTTGCATAAACCATTACTGAGAAGAGGACTATAAATATTTAGAACGATTTTTAACAAAATTAACAAAAGGACTATTTAAAATAGTCCTTTTTTAGCTTAACGTATCTAATTCATAAGTAGTCGGCCACGTCAACAATCGTTGACGCAAGCGAAGGGATGAAAATGGGTAAGACCTCTCTCTCGCTCTCCCCGACACGGAGGTATCGTGTTTAGTGGTTATATCGGAGCCATCCTGGCCACGATACCTTAAACCGTCGTGGTTTTGGAGTAACCCAAAGCCTTTGGTGGTAAGGGTTTGTGTCGATTTATGGGGTTAGATTTAGATGTATTTTCTAAGTAGTCGGCCACGTCAACAACCGTTGACGCAAGCGAAGTAATGAAAATCTAAAGTTGACGTGGACGACATAGGGTATTTTCTAGGTAGTAAATCTTTAATCCTAGTCTAGGGTGCCATATTTCTCAATCGCTTCTTTTCTGCTGGAAACATTGAACTTGCTATAAATGCTATGGAGTTGATTTTTAAGGGTATACTCTGATTTGTTAAGCATTTCGCAGATTTCTCTCGTCTTATAACCTTTTCGAATGAGCTCAAATAACTCGGACTCACTTTTGGTTAAAACTTTGAGGTCAAATTCAGCTCTTAATCGATTTAATTCTTGCAAAAGGATCTGAATGGGAGCGTTGTTATTTATTGTTTCTCGAATGACACCGGGCAATGAAGAATAGTTGGATTTGTTTATGTAATTAACTGCGCCGGCTTCGAAGGATTCTAAGATGACTTCCGCATCTTTCAAAGAGGTCAACATGATTATTTTGGCGGTTGTAATCTTCTGTAGTTCCCTTAGTGTTTCGATGCCGTCAAAATCATTCTCCGTAAGGATGATATCCATAAGTATGATGTCAATGTCGAGTGCCCTGGCCATCTTGATGGCGTCATCCTTATTCGTTGCGGTTCCAACCACGATAAAATCCTCTTCATTCTGGAGAAAACATGAGATGGCTTTCAAGGTATTGGGTTCATCGTCGACAACGGCAATTCGAATTTGATTTGTCTTCATTTCGTCTCCGAAATTAGAATTTTCATCAATTATAGCATGTATTTTAATAAAATTCAATAAAGCACTATATTTTTTAATCTATGATATAATGAACGTGTTTCATCGCGATGGAGAAGGAGGTTAAACGATGAATATGACAATTGATATTGGAGATAGTTACCATTTGTCGATGGGAGCTGACTGTTTGCCTCGTTTCATCAATATTTTGCAGAACACAGTCTGGGGTTCGCAGGGAATCCTTTATATAATGAACGATCTTGAACTCGAAATGAGTACCTTTACCGAACCGATCTTTGTGACGCTGTTCTTTCATGAAGAGCCATTGGCGATCTGTCTATTCAATCGCAAGCTCGCTCGCGTCAAAGGAGAAGTTATTCCTTGTTACTATCTTTGTTTATTGACCGTATTGGAGCATGCGCGGGGGAAAGGCTTGGGCCGACTCATGGTTGAAGAGGCCACCCGTATTATTCTTAACCATGAGGAAGACGCTCTGGTCTATGCCTATGTAGAAGAAGAAAATGAGTACTCGTATCGTTTGTTTAAGTCCGCAGGTTTCCATCGACTGGGCGGTTTTATTGTAGCAATTCATAATCGTTTTACTCCCAAACGAAGCCCATATGTCAACGAATTGACGTTGCAAGAGAAGCCAGTTGTATTCTCTATGATCGAAGCGGAATACCAAGATCACGATCTCTTTGACCTTGATTTATCCTTGGATAAGCACTGCTTTATCTATCGGAGAGAGGGTGAGATTGTTGCTGGATTGCAGGCTAAACCCATGAGTTGGAGGCTGGTTAGTCTGCCGGGTATTCAAGGATACTTACTCAGTGTTGTTTTTCCTCGTATATCATTGCTGAAAAAGCGGTTGGACCCTGACGCATATCGCTTTATAAAGATCGGTGATGTCTTGCTGAAAAAGGGTTTTGAGAAAGAATTTAAGGCGTTACTCAGCGATGTTATGGCTCGTTACAATGTCTCCACATGTATGTTTTATGCGTCGTCAAGCTCAGAGCCACAACAGAGAATTGCAAAGGTTATGCATAGTGGGCTGCTAAGCTCAATTGACGCTAAAGCAGTGGTTTTTGCAAAATCCTTTGCCCTCGACCATGGAACGAGTCCGCTAGATGCTCTTTATATCTCCAATGCCGATGCGGTCTGAGAAAGGAGAAGCTGATGAACCGTACCCAACCCATCCGTAAGTTTCAAGATTTTTCAATCCAACTCTATCAAAGAGAATCCAATAGAGTTGTTGTTCGACTCTTATGGGCATTTGTAGTTCTTCAATTCCCGATCGGATTTGCCCTTTCATATACGGGTTTATTCTATGTGGGTCATATGGTCTTTGTTTACAACGCATTGATTTTGACATTAATAAATCTAGGGCTAATGTATATTATTAGACATAATTATGATATCAAACGAATCAAAATTTATCTGGTGATCTTTGTTACACTGGCTGCTGGCGAGATGGTTTATACATATATCAATGATATTGCGCTGCAAATGATCTGGGTTTTTCCTGTTATCATCGCTTCGCTCTATTTCGATCAATTGATGATGAAGCTCGTATTAGCTATATCCATTGGCGGGCTTTTAATATCCAATTTTATCTCACCCATTACTTATTATCCCGATCGCTTCGCCGATCTCTATTTAACGTCAATTGTGATTATCTTTGGTCTTATGGTAGGAATTTACCTTTCCTTTACCCGATTAATGCAGGTAAAAAACGCCATAAATGGAATGGTCGTTTCTGTAACCTCAGGAACCTCCATCATTAATCATTCGATAAAAAATGAGATTGTAACCATCGATATGTTGCTCAATTCCATAGAGCGCTCTGATAATAAGGAAAAAAGGGACGAATTGCTATGGATTGCAAAGGATACGACCAAACATTTAATGCAATTGGTTGAAAAGATCCAAGAACATATTCACGAGATCAATGTCGAGCTTGTACCGACTAATTTGTCCGAATTGATTCGCCAATGTATGAAGTGCTTTGAATACGCCCATAAGGAGCAAGGGATCATCTTTAAATCCGATATTGATGAAGAACTGATTATTCCTTGCGATCCCATTCATTTCAGGGAGATGGTATTTAATCTTCTTAAAAATGCTGAAGAGGCCATCGGTGGAGGCACGGGACGCATTGAAGTTGGGCTTAAGACCGCCGGTTCTGCCGTTGTGCTTTCGGTTAGGGATAATGGATGCGGAATATCTAAGGACAATCTTCCGCATATTGTGGATCCCTTCTTTAGTTTAAAGAGAAAAAGCAAAACCAATTTTGGGCTTGGGTTAACATACTGTTATAGCGTTGTTCAAGGACATCATGGAATCATGGATGTAGAGTCGGAGCTGAAAAAGGGGACTTGTGTATGGATCAAAATTCCTTCCAAGGCGACTGGCGTAAGGTTGTCTAGCGGGAGGAAACAGTGGCAAACCATCTAAACGAGAAGAGGGAATCATCGGAGAGATTCCTCCAGAAAGTTACAGTCTATATCGAACTTGTGTTCGATTTTTCTTTGTGTTACAATGAGATATAATAACGAAAACTTAGAGAAAAGAGGATTTCCATGAGTATGGATGAGATTAGGGTCCGTGGGGCGCGGGTCCATAATTTGAAAAATATTGATGTGGATATACCCCGAGATAAGCTAGTGGTCGTGACCGGTCTTTCGGGTTCGGGAAAATCTTCCCTAGCATTCGACACCATCTATGCCGAGGGTCAGAGAAGGTATGTCGAATCATTATCCGCATATGCCCGTCAGTTTCTGGGGCAGATGGACAAGCCGGACGTGGATGCTATCGAGGGATTGTCGCCGGCGATCTCCATCGATCAAAAGACGACATCCCATAATCCCCGATCGACGGTGGGAACCGTAACGGAGATCTATGACTATATGCGTCTATTATATTCTCGCATTGGTCATCCCCATTGCCCAGATTGTGGACATGAGATCACTCGGCAGACTGTGGAACAGATCGTGGATCATGTTTTGAAGATTTCGGAGGGTACGAAGTTTCAAGTCTTAGCTCCTGTTGTTCGTGGGCGAAAAGGAGAGTATGCCAAGCTATTTGAGGACTTGAAGAAAGAAGGCTTTGTCCGCGTCCGAGTGGATGGAGAGCTTCGCCAATTGGATGAAGCCATTGTATTGGAGAAATTTAAGAAACATTGGATTGAAGTTGTTGTTGATCGCTTGGTGGTAAGGGAAGGAATGGCTTCACGTCTTTCTGATTCCATCGAAACGGCGCTGCGATTAGCAAAAGGATTGGTTTTGATTGCTGTGGTTGATGGCGAAGAACGACTTTTCTCCGAGAACTTCGCCTGTCCGGACTGCGGATTTTCCTTTGAAGAGATGGCTCCACGAATGTTCTCCTTCAATTCACCCTACGGTGCATGTCCGTCCTGTGATGGGTTGGGTGTCAAGATGGAGATCGATCCAGAGAAGGTTTTGGACAAATCCCGTTCTATTGACGATGGAGGTGTGCTTGCATGGAGTACGGATACTAATTCGTGGTCCATCAGTTTCCTGCGGGGGGTAGCAGGTCATTTTGGCTTAAAGTCCAACGTGCCGCTGGAAAAGGCTACACCGGAACAGATCCACGCCATTCTATATGGTTCGGGAGGAGAAAAATTTGAAGTCGTTCATGCGAGTGATGACGGCACTCGCTCACACCGGATGATGGTCCAGTTCGAAGGTGTAATTCATAACTTGGAAAGGCGTTATCGAGATACGCAATCGGAATGGATGCGCCATGAGATCCAGGATAAATATATGACCATTCGTCCATGTGTTGATTGCGGCGGGGGACGGCTTCGACGAGAGAGTCTCGCTGTAACTGTTGGTGAGAAGAGTATTCGAGAGCTGACAGCCATGGCAATTTTGGATTCTCGAGAATTCCTCAAGGAGCTCAAGCTCACGGAGAAGGAGTCCATCATCGCCAAACAAATTTTGAAGGAGATTCAAGAACGGTTAGGGTTTTTGATCAATGTTGGACTGGATTATTTAACTCTTGACCGGACGGCAGGAACCTTATCGGGCGGCGAAGCACAACGAATTCGCCTCGCTACCCAGGTCGGATCCTCGCTGATGGGCGTATTGTATATCTTGGACGAACCCAGTATTGGGTTGCATCAGCGAGATAACCGCCGCTTGATTGAGACGCTTAAGGGATTAAGAGACCTGGGAAACACCCTCATCGTTGTGGAACATGATGAGGATATGATGCGAGAAGCAGATTATGTAATTGATATCGGTCCGGGCGCTGGTCTTCACGGGGGACATGTGGTTGTCGCCGGGGATCTTCAAACGATTATGGAATGCAATTCATCCATCACTGGACAGTATCTTAGTGGTAATGTTAAGATAGCCATTCCTTCAAAGCGCCGAAGGGGTAATGGAAAATGGTTGGAACTCTATGGCGCTGAGGAGCACAACTTAAAACGGATCGATGTGAAGATTCCTTTAGGGCGGTTCGTCTGTGTCACCGGTGTCTCGGGGTCGGGGAAGAGCACTTTAGTCAATGAGATTCTCTATCCGATCCTTGCGCGGGAATTAAACGGGGCAACCCAAATACTCCCGGGTAAATATAAAAAGATAAAGGGTTTGGAATATTTAGAGAAGGTTATTGATATTGATCAATCACCGATCGGTCGCACACCTCGCTCAAATCCTGCTACCTACACCGGGCTCTTTGACCTCATTCGACAGGTCTATGCTGAGACTCAAGAAGCGAAGATTCGAGGTTATAAGCCTGGGCGTTTTTCATTCAATGTTAAAGGCGGTCGTTGCGAGGCTTGCGCTGGGGATGGAATCATCAAGATTGAGATGCATTTTCTGCCCGATGTCTATGTTCCTTGTGAGGTTTGCAAGGGTAAACGGTATAATCGTGAGACATTAGAGGTCAAATTTAAAGGCAAGACCATATCGGATGTATTGGAGATGCAGGTCGAAGAGGCGATGGACTTCTTTCAAAATTTCCCGCGGATCATGCGGAAGCTGCAAACCCTTCACGATGTGGGTTTAGACTATATTAAGCTGGGACAACCTGCTACGACGCTCTCAGGCGGCGAGGCGCAAAGGGTAAAGTTGGCTACAGAGCTTTCTCGGAGGACAAACGGCAAGACTCTGTATATTCTCGATGAACCCACCACCGGACTTCACTTTGCCGATGTTCATAAACTGTTGGAAGTCCTGGAAAGGTTGGTGGAAGCGGGCGATTCGGTGCTCGTCATCGAGCATAATCTTGATGTGATTAAGACCGCCGATTACCTGGTGGACTTAGGACCCGAAGGTGGAGAGCGTGGAGGTAGGGTCATTGCTTTAGGTACGCCTGAGCAAGTGGCAGAGACCCAAGGATCATACACTGGCGAATTTCTTCGGGATGTCTTGGATAAACGATCAAAGAATCGTAGAGAAGCATAGAAAAAATCCCCTCTACCATTGATATCGGTAAGGGGATAGGGGTGAGGGGTCTCACCCAATAAGCTCATCGAACAATGTGTGAATTAATACCGGCATTCATCGTGCTCTCCCTTAACAAGGGGGAGTTTTTTTACTCCATTGGGGTAAATTTTACCCAATCGTATTGGGCGTGTAATGGCTCTTTGTAGGAGAAACCTTGCAACCAATTGTCGACGCCGATTCCAGGCCAGAGATTCATCATGATACGTTGTGGACGTTTTGGCAGGTTTCTACCTTTTGCGGTATGTACCAATCGGTCGTTGACATACCATTCGATCCGATTGGGCAACCATATAAACTTATAAACATTAAAATCTTCTGCAGCATCAAAGCCCAATCGGATGACTCGTTCGTTGCCTCCGACTCCATTGACAAAATAGTTGATCTGCAATCTTGTAGTGTCTTTACCGAGGATTTCGATGTCGATTTCATCCCAGGGTTGGTTATCCGTTGGACCTGTATATGTAAAAAATGACGATACGATCCCGGGTTGCTTGGCTGCTTTCATTCGAACTTCATAGGTTCCATAGTGATAAAACTTGTTGGTTCGGTACTCGCCGGAGGAGTGGGGTCGTCCCGAGCTATTCACATTACTCAATGTGAGTGTCATAATGCCCTCTGAAAATGTGACGTGATCCGCTCTCCACCCACAGTTGAACATCGACCCATTGGTCCAACCATCGGCTTTGTGCCATAATGTGTTGTTAAATGTATCAAATTCGTCAAAAAAAGCTTCTCCCATGGGTAATGAAGGAGCGGCATGAAGCAGACCGTTGCCAAAGATGAATAACACCAGAAGAGTCAGAGAAAGCCAGCTGTGAGTCGTTGTCTTTTTCATAAATATCCCCCTAATTATAATTACTCTTAATATGTTTCGGAAGATATCAATGGTTTTGTACCATTAATGTATAAATCTATCCATGGAAATTTCAACCAACACATAAAAACCCCTTCCCTTTAAAGGGAAGGGGTGGGTTACTTAATTATTAGTTTCTAAAGAAGACATGCAATCCAATGGAGGTGGTTACGGGGTGGGAGCGTACCCAAGCATTGGTGGTTTTGGCGGGATTATAAAAGCCGACGGCGCCAAGCGAAGGATCCCAGCCCTTTAATGCGGCATCAATGGCCTGGAAGGCAAGGGGAATAGGGGGTAGATTGATGCGTCCGTCAAGCACAGGACTATATTGATAATATCGCCCTTCCGTGACTTGGTAGATAACGCCTTTGATCGTCGAAGGGTATCGCGGGTCACGGATACGATTTAGGACAGTTGCTGCTACAGCCACCAATCCTTCATAGGGCTCTCCAGCTGCTTCGGCGGTGACGAGTCGGGCGAAGAGATCGCGCTCAGATGCGGTAAGGGATATGCCAACCCCGGGATTTGGCGTAGTCGGCGCTGAATTGGGCAGACGAAGAATTTGCCCAACCCAGATGACATCGGATTTGATGCCGTTTAACTGTTTAATTGCGTCGACAGTGACTCCGTAATGTTGGGCGATCTTAAACAGGCTGTCATTGGCCCGGACCGTATGGGTTTGATTAGCTCCCGATGAGCCTGAACCTGCCGAAACAGGAATCGTTAAAACTTGTCCCACCATCAATTGGTCCGACCTTAATCCGTTGGCTTGGCGAAGCGCCTCAACGGTAATCCCGTAGCGTTGAGCGATCTTAAAGAGACTGTCGTTGGCAACAACCCTATAGGTTGTATTGGTTCCGGACGAACCCGAAGAAAAAGGGATCGTTAAAACTTGTCCTACCATTAATTGATCTGACCGTAATCCATTGGCGTGACGAAGTGTGTCGACGGAGATGCCGTAACGCTGCGCGATCTTGAATAAGCTGTCCCCATACGCTACGGTATGACGCGTGCCTGAGATTCCGGCGGAACCGCCACCATGGGGGATGGTTAGGGCTTGTCCAGGATAGATGTAGGTCGAAGTGAGACGGTTCGTGGAACGCAGCGCATCGGTGGTGATGCCAAATCGTTGCGAGATGGTAAAGAGCGAATCGCCGGGTTTTACATAGTAGGTTTGGGCATTGGCAGCACCTGCTGCGAGGAAGGCTGTCATTCCAACGATGGCAAGGAATCTCTTGGACCATGGCGCCATTTCGTCAGCTCCTTTTGGGTCGCCGGCGTAAGGCACGTTGTCTGCGACGATGTAGAGATATGAGTTGGTAAAAGAGTGGCGACGTATTTTCTTTGCCTCTTCGGCAAGATGAGATTTCCACAATGGTATGGAGATTCCTTGTGGGAAATGACTCCTTATGGTAGACGGGGAAAGTGGATCCAATATGGGATGAATTTATCTTTTTTGGTGCATCGGATCATACTATAGGGGAGGTGATGATCATGGCATGGCTTTATATCGTGGTCGGAGTGTTTATGGCCTGGGGCATACTGGGTTTATCCATTTTACTCTTTCATAAGGCTTGCTTATCCTGGGTTTATCGTCATATTTTTCAAAGAGCTTCCGTCGGAATATTAGAACGTCTTACAGTGGATATGTTTGATTCGAGGATGAAGAGTGTCGATGGAACCGAGGAGAGGTATGGTTCAGGTTCCCCATGGGACGCACTGTTTTTAAATCCGGTTTACCTTCATCGGATGCCTTTGGAGAATGCGGCCGATGTTCAAACCGATATCATCATCGGACCCCAAGCCCGTCGCCCACTTCGTTTGCGTATACCTCTTCTCATTGCGGGGATGGGATACGGTACGGCCTTATCGTCTCTGACAAAACAAGCTTTGGCTATGGCTGCGACAAAGGCAGGGACAGCTGCGAATTCAGGTGCGGGACCCATTTTACAGGAAGAACGTGCTGCTGCCGAAAGGTTGATCCTCCAATACTCTCGTGGTCAATGGAGTTTGGATGAGGATGCGTTACAGAAAGCAGATGCTATTGAGATTCAGATGGGGCAAGGCGCTTGGGGTCCATTGCCTTTGCAGATCCCGCCTGAAGCGTTGGTTGGCGATGCTAAGGCGCGGCGTTTGTTAGGGCTTCGGTTGGGAGAAGGGGTCAAAGTGAAATCTAGAGTGAAAGGAGTAAACCAAGGCGGTGATCTCGAATCAGTCGTCACGGAGCTTCGTCAACGTGTATCCGGTGTGCCGATTGGCGTTAAATTTGGAGCCACCCATTGTATAGAATTAGAGCTAGATCTTGCGTTGAAAGCAGGCGTAGATTTTGTCGCCATCGATGGAGCAGAAGGAGGAAGCAGTCGAAACATCGATGGCTTGCACCTCAGACTTGGAATTCCCACACTATATGCATTGGTAAGAGCCAGACGTTTTCTGGACAACGCTGGAGCAGGACAATGTGTGAGTCTGCTGGTGGGAGGCGGACTTAAAAACCCGGACGACTTTCTAAAGGCATTGGCGCTTGGTGCGGATGCAGTCTTTATAGGCCGCCCCGCATTGGCCGCTTTGATTAAAGCCCAACACATGGCACTGGCGCCTTGGGAATCGCCATGGATGCTATTGGAACCTAATGCGCTGGGGAAGAGGCGTTTAAATCCACATTTGGCGGCGGAAGGTTTGGAAGAGTATCTGAGGCAATGCCTTTCTGTGATGAAAAAAACTACAATGGTGTTAGGCAAGAAGCATATAAGGGAGGTGAATACCGATGATCTGTGCACAACCGATCGTGAGCTTGCCAATTGGTTGGGTATGGGTTGGGTTGGTGAGATGCCAAGGTATTCAACGGAGGAGCACATAACGATACCTCTTCGACGAATGACTGTGGAATTCCCTCGGATAGGCCATGGGATTTTATAGGTGAAAAATGGAAGAAACAATAATGCTGAATTGGAAGGAAAAGCTCAGCTCAGCTCGAAATTTATCTAACAATAAGTAACGAGGTTAGACCAAGGAGTGAGAAGATGAGGATAGAACGTTGGATGCAACGAATTATACTTATCGCCCTCTTCTTCGCGTTCTTTGGAAATGAAGTCCCGGTCTCTGCGGACAACAGCGGTCTTCAAAATATGATTCGAAGAACCCAAAGAGAGCTTAAAAATAAGAAGCAGGCGGAACGCTCGGCATTGAATAAGCTTATTAATAATCAAAAAGCACTGGATCGAAGTGAAAAAAATTTAAAGCAGATTGATAATAGAATAAGTAGTACAAGGAGAAAAATTGAGGCGACCACTGGAGAATTGCGGGACTTAGAACGACAACTGGGCACCCTTGAAGATCAACAAGCTCATCGGAGAGTTTTGATGGGTAAGCGGATTGAGGCGGTATACAAGTATGGCTTCATTAGTTATCTGCAAGTTTTTCTTCAAGCCGACAGCTTTGCCGATTTTGTCTCCCTCTTTGAAATGGTCACCTATTTTATCAAAGATGACATTCAGACACTTAGAGATTTAGAAAGTTCTCAACAACATATTACCCGTCAACAACAGGAGATTCTGACAAAGAAAGAGCGTTTAGAGGAAGAGCAGGGGAGATATGCCTCATTACAGAAACAATATTCTTCTGAACAGAAAAAACACAGTCGATTCGTGGCGCGTACTCAGGCTGAGTTAAATGCCATTCAAACAGACCGCAAACGTTTAGAAGAGGCTTTAAATGAATATGAACGGACGTCCCGTGAGATTGCCGAACAAATTCGGAAGAACCAAAAGGCTGGCGGAGTAAGATTAGGGACTGGAAGCATGATCTGGCCGCTACGAGGACGAATTAGTTCACCGTATGGTTATCGTTACCATCCTGTATTGAAGAAGCGAAGGTTCCATAACGGAATCGATATTGCCGTCCCGACGGGAACCCCTGTCTTAGCCGCTGATAGCGGTGTGGTTTTGGTCAGCGGTTGGCGCGGCGGTTACGGCTATTACGTTGCCATTGACCATGGTAATGGTCTATCGACCGCCTATGCCCACAATTCTCGACTATTGGTCAATGTGGGAGATACGGTAATTCGAGGGCAACGAATAGCGCTGGCGGGAAGTACGGGGATGAGCACTGGACCTCATCTGCATTTTGAAGTGCGCATCAATGGACAGCCCACCAACCCCCGGCCGTATCTTCCATAAAGCATGGGTGTCTTATCCATTCATTATAAAATCCTCCTCGTCAGGCATACTATGGGGAGGATTTTTGATTTTTGAGGGTGAGAGTATGAATGGACAGCACAGATTTCCATGGGTTGCAGTGGGGATAACTGCATATATGGCATGGGGATCCCGCTGGTGGCTGATGGTTCCCTGGGGGAGATGGGCTTTATTATTTGTCGGGGTTTATCTGGGTATGACGTTGGCCCGATGGTGGAGGGTGGATGAAACGAATCAATCCGATGAATCCATGCTAAGACGAAGGTTAGCTGAGGGGAAAATTCGTTTATCCGAGTATCGTCTGCTCTGTAAAGAGTTGGGTTTACAGAAAAGATATGAAAAAAAGCAAAATTCGGAGAAGGAAATTTACACTGGTGATGGAAGATAAAACCGTTTAATGCTTTAGGAGCGGAAGCGGTTCTGGTCATTTAGATAGAGATATAATTATATAATGATTGTTAGTTGCTTCAGCAAGTATAAGGCAGTACCAGCTTATTGCTGCTGAACACTTAAGTATTGATTTGGAGGTTTTTTATATGACACAGAAAATGCGAGTTGGCCTAATCTTTGGTGGGCGTTCTGGTGAACACGAAGTATCGGTCTTATCTGCCAAATCCGTCATGGAAGCGATAGATCCAAACAAATATATCGTCTATCCCATCGGTATTACAAAGCAAGGCCAATGGGTGCCAGGAGTTTCCCCGCAAGCAATCCTAACCTCAGGTCAACAACAAGTCTTACCCGAGTCGATCTCTAGCGAGAGCAAAGGGGAGGTCGTCTCCTTAGAGAATACCGATGGTTATGTTATGAGAGGCCTTGTACAATCTTTTGATGTGGTTATTCCGATTCTCCATGGCCCCTTTGGGGAAGATGGAACAATTCAAGGTCTTCTTGAATTAGCGGGTTTGCCCTATGTGGGAGGGGGTGTTTTAGCCTCCGCTTTAGGTATGGATAAGTCACTAATGAAGAAAGCCTTTCTCCAAGAGGGCCTTCCGGTGGGGGACTTCTTAACGGTTCTGCGGGTTGAATGGGAACAAAATCCCGAAGGAGTACTTGAACAGATCGAGAGTCGATTAGGGCTTCCGTGTTTTGTAAAACCAGCCAATCTTGGTTCCAGCGTTGGCATATCCAAAGCGTTTAACCGAAAACAACTGCAGGAGTCTTTAGACAATGCCGCTTCCTATGATCGAAAACTCGTCATTGAGGCCTTCATTAGTGGGCGCGAGATCGAATGCAGTGTATTGGGGAATGATGACCCCATCGCTTCAGTGCCTGGAGAGATTGTGCCCGGGGCTGATTTCTATGACTATGATGCGAAATATGTTAAAAACGATTCCAAGCTTATCATCCCAGCTGATCTTCCAAAGGAGGTTTCCGAGGAGGTAAAGGTCTTGGCAGTGCGGGCGTTCAAAGCCATCGATTGTGCGGGTCTGGCCCGTGTGGATTTTTTCGTCTCGGGCGACCAAATTGTCATCAACGAGATCAATACCATACCTGGGTTTACCCGGATCAGTATGTATCCAAAGCTCTGGGAGGCATCGGGAATACCCTATGCTCAACTCATCGAACGCCTTATCCAACTTGCTTTGGAGCGGCATAAGGATCGGCAACGAAACCGTATATCTTAACATACGAGCTTATTTTGGCACATGGACCTTGCTCGAGCCGTATTATCATGAACCATATAAGAAAAAGAGGCCGGTATCAGTCAATCTGATCCAGCCTCATTTTTATTAAAAGATCTCCTTTGGAGCTATGACTAAAATGTTAGATTATAATGGAGAAATGTCTCATCCTTTACAAAACCTAAGGAAGCATAAAGCGCCTGAGCAGTAGAGTTTGTAATTGCAGTGGCCAATGACAAGCGGACAGCGCCATCGGTTTTGGCAAACCCCAGCGCATAGTTTACTAAGGCTTTGCCGATATGGCAACCTCGATAATCCTCCCGAACGAAGAGGTCATTTAGGACCCATACCCTTCGCATACTGACCGAAGAGAACGAAGGATAAAGTTGGGTAAAGCCCACCCAATCCACACCGCCATCGATAGATATCCGCGCTCCAAAGAGAACAGACTCCTGATTCGATAGACGTTGGTGTAGATACTCCGAGACGGCCTTGGGGTTTGGCGGTTGGCCATAGAATTGACGATAAGCATCAAATAATGGAATAATAGCCACAAGTTCATGGGCGTCTGTGATCTTTATGAGGTCTATCTCTGGGTTCAAGTTAATCCTCCTAATCAGTGCTGTTGGCCGGGAAGGTCAATGTGAATGTTGTTCCCTGACCCGAAACACTCTCCACCTCTAGTGTGATGCCGATGGCCTCGGCAGTCTCTTTAGCGATGGCCAGTCCCAACCCGACCCCTCCGGTTTGACGGGAGCGAGAGGCGTCCACCCGATAGAAGCGATCAAAGATATGGGGGAGATCTTGGTCGGGAATACCAATACCCTGATCGATGACGCGAATTGCCGTCGTTTCGTGGGTGGAGTTAAGATTAATCGTAACTGCTTTTCCCTCGTGTTCTGGAGAATACTTAATGGCATTATTGAGCAGATTGTCTATGATTTGGCGTAATGCTTGACTGTGACTACTGACAATAACCTTATTGGAAGGGAGGACCACGGAGAAGTTGATGCCTCGGCGTTGAAAGAGCGGTCGAAAACGATCTTCGATCTCTCGCAAGAGAACCACAAGATCAAGCCGAACGAGGTTGGGATTTTGCCGAAATTGTTCAACGAGAGTAAATGATTGTAAGTCATGGGTCAGATGAGCCAAGCGATTTACTTCCTCCAATATTACATTGAAGGATTCAGGGTTTGGCGAAATCAAACCATCCGCCATCGCCTCCAGATGAGCTTGGATAGTTGCCAAAGGCGTACGGAACTCATGGGCCGTGTCGGCCAGCGCTTTCCGTCTCGCTGTATCTCTCTGCTCTAGCTCAGTGGCCAAATGATTTAGTGTGCCGGATAAACCGCCAAGTTCATCTTGGGTTGATCGTTGGGAGCGGGCCTTCAGATCGCCTGATGCGAGCCGGTTGGCGATGGAGGTTAATTCGCGGATGGGCTGAGTCAATTGTTGCGCTCCCAAAAGACCTAAAAGAACTGCAAGCAAAGCTGCTAAGAGGGATGCCAAAAGAATCCCGCGGCGCACCGTGAATCGGAAACGAAATTCGCGAGATGGCAGGTGTTGACGCGTTGGGGGTCCCAAAACCCAAGCCGTACCAACGTGCTGTCCATACCATAGGATGGGGATAGCTTCAAGGTTGTTTGGGAGTTGGATAACTTCTCCCTCTGTATTCGTGGGATTTAGCCGTCTTCTTCGACTTACCGTTCCTTCAAAGATTGTTTCTCCATCCTCATCGGTTAAGCGGGCAATTCCGGCTGAATGCAGCAGCATATAGGCGGAGGGATGGGAAAGAAAAGCTTCCCAACCCCCTGTTTCTTCATAGATCTTCGATAAGGAACTGGAAATGTCGACACGTCGACTCTCGTGGGATCGGTGAAGATAACCATGGAATTCCCGGTCTAGAGTCTGGTCAATGACTATTGAAGTCATGGAAATAACAGCAAGAACCGTAACGACAAGAAAAAGAGTTATCTTCCAACGTAAGCTTCTCATTGGGCAACTCCTTCTTCAGCGAAACGATATCCTACGCCGAAGACGGTTTGAATATAGCGAGGACGCCTTGGATTTGCTTCTATCTTTTGTCGTAGGTTTTTAACATGAGCATCCACGGTGCGATCATAACCCGTAAATTCGGATCCCATAACTTCTTCGATCAATCGCTCTCTTGGGAAAACTCGCCCCGGGTGGGTTGCCAGAAGGAGTAGCAGACGAAATTCCGTTGGTGTAAGAATAATCATCTTATCTCCTAAGCGAACCTCATACCGTACCGGATCGATGGTGATGTGTCCGTTGTCAAATCGTAAAAGGGCGGGTTCAGTACTTTTGTTCCGAGCCGATCTTCGTAAAAGCGCTTGGACTCTAGCCACAAGCTCACGTGGGCTGAAGGGTTTAACTAAATAATCGTCGGCGCCGATCTGCAAACCAAAGACTCGATCATCCTCGGTACTACGGGCAGAGAGCATTAAAATCGGTATCTCTCCATCCTGCCGGATGCGAGCACAGAGCAGATCGCCGGAGATCTTCGGAATCATCCGATCTAGGATAATCAGGTCGGGAGGGGTTGAATTGATTTGTTGAAGGGCTTCTTCTCCATCGGTTGCTGAGGAAACGACATAACCCTCGTTTTCCAGATAAGCGCGGATGATCTGAATGATCTTCTCTTCATCTTCAACGATGAGGATATGAGCGGTCATGGCCATCCCTCCAGACATGATTGATGTAATTATCATGAAACTAGATTCAGTATTCAAATGATTCTAAGTGTGATTAGAGACGACGAATAGTGAGGTGCTAGACGATGTAAGCTTCTTTTTGGTGGTTTGGAAATCCTCTTTTTCTTTCATGCCAATCGATCCAGGAATTGAGATTGTTGACATCTGATAACGTCTACAGTATAATATAACCATACCCCCCACCGTATATAGGGATACATTGGAATGGGTCTGACAGGGAATGATTAGAGAGGGACGGTGAGAATGGACGATCAAGAGATCTACCGCCGGAAGCTTAAGGAGAACATCCAGGCCAGACTGAGGCGAGTCGAAGGGCAAGCTCGGGGTATTCAGAAAATGATCGATGAAGACCGAGATTGTCGGGAGATCGTACTGCAACTAGCGGCGGTTAAATCGGCAGTGGTACAGACCGCAATGACTATTCTCAGCCATGAAATGGCATCTTGTATTGCCCGGGAAACGGCAAAAGGTGTACAGGTTGATGTTGCGTTAGAAGAGTTCATGGAGGTCTTTAAGAAGTTTTCATGAACAAATAATCTTAGGATAAAGAAATCTTTGGAGGATGAGAATGATGGCAATGACACTTACAGGGGCAAATTTTAGAGAAGAGATTTTGGAGTCCACGGGCGTAGCTTTGGTGGATTTCTGGGCGCCGTGGTGTGGTCCATGTCGAATGTTGGCGCCGACCATTGATGAGCTCTCTAAGGAATACGAAGGAAAAGTTAAGATTGGGAAGGTAAACACCGATGAAGATTCTCAATTAGCTAGTCAATATAATATTATGTCCATTCCTACGATGAAGATCTTTAAGGATGGAAAGCTGGTCGATGAGATCACCGGTGCGCTACCGAAAGGCGCAATCAAATCCAGACTTGATAAATGGCTTTAAAAAGAGAACGCCGGCATCCGGCGTTTTCTCTTGCCAAAATTTAGTTGAAGGGAGCGGTTCGTATTTGGATGAACTTCAACGCATTAAAGAAGCCCCAGCTATAGCTGTGGTGGGAGTCTCGGAAAATAAGGAAAAGTACCCCTATAAAATCTGGCGTTTCTTATTAGACAAGGGAAAGAAGGTTTATCCCGTCAATCCAAAATTTACTGAAGTGGAGGGGGAACGCTGCTTCGCGTCACTCCAAGAGCTTCCCCCGGAAGTAACAGCAGCAATTGCTGTGGTATCGCCCCATATTACTGAGACCTTGCCCCAACAGTGTAGGGAAAAGGGAATAGCGATCCTATGGATGCAACCAGGTGCGGAATCGGTTGTTGCAGAGAAAGCGTGTAAAGAGTTGGATATAATCCCTGTTGTTCAACGGTGCGTTATGGCGGAGTGGTAGCGATGGTTGCTTCAGAGATTGCACAGCGCTTTTGTAGGTCATTCCAGCCATGATCGACTTCGGATTGGAGTTCTGTAAGAAGGTCTTGGTGTTCGGGACTAAACAGGTGCTTGAATCTGTTCTGTCTCCTCATCCATTCAATATAGGATCCTTTCTCTTTCGGCCGATAGTTCAATGACCATCGGCCATTTTCAACTTCAAATAGCGGCCAGAAGCAGCAGTCCACAGCTTCGCGGGTGATTTCTACGGTTTCATCCGGGTCCGTACCCCAACTTAATCGACAGGGCGCTAATACATTCATAAATGTAGGTCCGTCGATGGACAAGGCTTTTTCAACTTTAGCGACTAAGTCGTTCCAATGAGCAATTGATGCTTGAGCGACATAAGGTAGGCGATGAGCTGCCATAATGGCTGTCAACTCTTTGCGGGGCTGAGTTTTACCGGGCAATTTTTTCCCTGCTGGGGATGTGGTGGTATTGGCTCCTCGGGGTGTAGCTCCCGATCGTTGAATACCAGTATTGGCATAGGCTCCATTATCGTAACAGATATATAACATGCGGTGACCGCGTTCCATGGCGCCGGAGAGGGATTGAAGTCCGATGTCATAAGTGCCTCCGTCACCGCCGAAAGCGATAAATCGAATTTCCTCATTGATTTGGCCGAGACGCTTTTGTTGTCGATAAGCTGCTTCCACTCCACTTAGCGTGGCGGCGGCATTTTCAAATGCATTATGGATGAAGGGCAGATTCCATGCGGTGTAAGGATATAGTGCAGAAGTTACTGAGAGGCAGCCTGTGGCTGCACTGACCACAATAGGCAATTCAGTAGCTTTCAATGCTAAACGCACTAGAATGGGGAATCCACAACCCGAACACGCTCGATGTCCACCCACATAACGGTCTTCCCGGGAGGTTAAAATCTTTGCGTTGGGCATGGGAACACGCTCCTTTATGGTTTTTTACTGGACGAATTCTTTGAGCCGCCAGTCATTTCTGGTGGCAATGTCTTCTTAACATTGATTAATACCATGGCTAAAATACCAGAGACAACGGCCAGAATAGCAGTTCCAATAAAGATAGCGGCTTCTCCAATGCGGTCTCCCAGTCCGAAAACCGGCGGCCCGATGGCGACTCCGAAGAACCGAACAGTTCCGTAAAGGCAAGTGACAAGTCCTCGTTCACTAGCAGCTGCCGCCGATGTAATTAGCGTATTTAGGGAGGGCAGGACCATACCGGTGCCGATCCCTAACAAGCTGGCAAAGACGACTTTTATGAGCAAGGAAGGTACGAGGTGGTAGGCGACTAAAGCAATGGCAATCGCTCCAAGTCCAACTAGGGTTGTATACTTTAAGATTTTAGTTAAATATTGCTTAAGAGCCGTACCAAGGATGTATGCGGTTACCGCCATTAAGAAAACGGGAATGGCAATGATCAAACCGCGTATAAAGACGCCGTGATTGGCTTTTTCCAGTTGATCGGATAAGAAACTCAATAGACCGAAGAGACTAAACAACACCACGGTGCCGGCTAAAAAGGCCCCGATTAGACTCGGTCCTTTTTCTTTCCAAACATTGCTTATGCCTTGAATATACTCCTTGGCCGAACTGGCCTTTTTTTTCTTAGTAGGTTCATGGGCAAGGAAGTAAACTATCCCTGCTACAGGCAACGCTAGAACGCCATAGACAAAGAAAGGGGTATACCAAGTGATCAATGCCACGGCGGCTCCCGCCAGTGGGCTGACGACTTTCCCAAGTCCATTTGCGGCCTCTAACAAGCCGAGGGCCTGAGCCCGCTGTTTCCCTTGGATGATGTCGCCCACCAACGCCATGGCCAATTGATATGTGCCTCCTGCTCCAATCCCTTGAATAACCCTCGCCCCGAGGATGTAAGGGTAGGGCCGAGAAAACGTAATGGAGGCTATGCCAGCTAGGATGCCTCCAATGCCATAAATAATAAGCGCAGGCGCCATAACCTTTTTGCGGCCGATTTGGTCAGAAAGAATGCCTGCCAAGGGAATAATGATCCCGGCCGGAATGGAGAAGAATGTGATCAATAGACCGGCTTGGAACAGATTAATGTTGATCGCCTTTTGAATAGCCGGCAAAACCGGGATAAGCATTGAATTGCCCAAAACCATAATAAAGGGTACGCTCAATAGGAGATAAACTGTCTTCATTGCATCGGCATTAGGCTTTGCCGCTTTAGCGTTTTGCGCCATGCTTTTCGCTCCTTTTAGACGTTCGAGGTTTCGTTCTGTTGGCTAGTTTATCCCAAGATTGCGTAAAAGATTAAGATCCGTTATAACTTATCCTGGCTTTGAGATAATATGGGTAGGAGGGATACGGCATGCAATTAACACCGGTAGAATTTATGAAGAAAGCGGTTATCAACGAGACGGAATTGGTTCGGGATTATCAACATTTCGCCGATCATGTGGCTGATCCAGAAGTCGCCAAAATGTTTCGGCACTGGGCCGAAGAGGATGGACTTCGTGCAAAGAGGCTCAAAGATATTTTGGAGGAAAAGGGAGAGAGCATCCAGTATCAAGACCCATAACCTTTATTTGCGGGCTAAAGAGCCCGCAATCTTTTTGGTAAACGATGGGTAAACGATGGGGTTATTAAGAAGGAACGACGATTAAATAGTGGAATACTCTCATCAGTAATTCGTTCGGGGAGGTAAAACAGATGACCGAGATTCGTCTGCCGTTTATCGGTCCCGATGTTGAAGGATGCCGACTGATTCAATGGATCGTATCGCAGGGCGAAGAGATTGAGATCGATCAGGACCTTGCGAAACTCCAACTTGACGACGAAGTCTTTTATCTTCCGTCGCCATTGGATGGAGTCATTCTCGATTTTTGCGTGGTTGAAGGAGAATGGATCACAGTGGGCGAACCCATAGCATACATCGAGGTGGAGTGAGGTTGTAATCCCAGTGAGGAGGATCGAAGGATGACCGATTTCAACGCTTTTGTCGATTTGATAATGGATGGAAATGGACCCGGCGTGGCTACTTTGGTGAGACAGGCCCTCGAACAGAAGGAAGATCCCCAAAGCGTTGTCAATCAAGGATTAATACCCGGCATGGATGAAGTCGGCGCTCGATTTAAAGCCAATGAGATCTTTGTGCCGGAAGTCATGATGGCTGCTCGAGCCATGCAAGAAGGCTTAAAGATACTCCGCCCTTTGCTGGCTGAGGCAAAGGCGGAGTCCGTTGGAAAAATCGTTATTGGAACAGTAAAGGGAGACCACCACGATATTGGTAAGAATCTTGTGGCTATGATGTTGGAGGGGGCTGGCTTCCAAGTCATCGATTTGGGTATCGATGTAGCGCCGGAGAAGTTTTTGGATGCCGCACGAAGCCATGAAGCCACTCAAGTTGCAATGTCTGCCCTATTAACCACCACAATGCCTATGATGGGGAGAACCATTGAATTGTTCAAGGCTGAAGGGTATCGCGATAAAATAAAGTTTTTGATCGGGGGCGCGCCGGTCAGCCAAAGTTTTGCGGACCAGATCGGAGCCGACGGTTATGCAGTGGATGCCAGTGTGGCAGTGGATTTGGCAAAGAGTTTCGCAAAATAAAGGCGAATACAGAAGAAGTCTGACGTTTGCAGGGTGAAAACAAAAAGAGACCGTCAATGGACAGTCTCTTTTTTGTCTTCAAATAAAGTATGGATGGTTACTCTTCGGATGAAATGCGGGGTTCTTTCTTGGTTTTAGCATGGAAGTTTTGTCTGGAGGTTTCCAGGACTGCTAAGGCCTCTTCCCGCCCGATCCAACCGGAGACTAGAGAATTCTTTCCTTCCAAGTCTTTATAAATACTGAAGAAGTATTCAATCTCCCGTAGAATATGGGGAGGGAGATCCTCGAGGGTATGAATGTTGTTATAACGGGGATCGACTGCGGCAACGGAAAGAATCTTCTGATCTTCTCCCTTGTCATCGGTCATGGATAGACCGCCGATAATGCGTGCTGGGATCCGACATCCCGGAAACGTTGGAGAGGAGATGAGAACGAGAATATCCAAAGGATCTCCGTCGGCGGCCAGGGTTTGAGGAATAAATCCATAATCCGCAGGATAATGCACTGGAGAATACAATACCCGATCCAGGCGAAAGGCTTGACGTTCTTCGTCGAATTCATATTTGTTTACAGTTCCCTGAGGAATCTCGATAAACGCTTCAATGGTGCTATGATCCATCTTTGGTCCCCTTTATGATTGATGGATTAATGATACCAAAAACTAATGGCAGCGTCTATAGGCTCCCCTGAACATAGGGAATATAAACGACCAAGCTTGTCATAGTCGACCTATGGTTGGCATAAAACTTATTGGAAGCATGACTAATGGGGCTGGCGTTTGTAGGGAGCAAGCCGATGGGGGTGGATACCGATGAAAAAGATTACTAAGTGGTTTATTGTGCTGGTGATATTAGGACTTATGGGAGCATCATTTGGTCCAGAAGTGTTCTTTTTTCAGACTGATCCCGTAGAAGATGATTATGGTCCGGGTACATATACCTATCCTAAAAATATTGCATTTGAACCTTATAAAGGGCTATTTGACCTTCTTGAATTTCGCGTTTGGAGAGAAAAGGAACAGACGATATATCTTGATTTAAAGTTTGCAAAACTGACTAACCCTTGGGCTGCGCCGGAAGGATTTATCCATCCGCTTATTCATATCTATATCGACTCTCGTTCGGGAGGACAGCTTGTTCCGGCCACGCCAGGACCCGATGTGCGATTTAAACCGGAGTACGCATGGGATATGTGCGTGATAGGAGCAGGTTGGGGTAACAGTCGCTTTATTTCATTTGACGAGGCCGATGAGCGGATTGTTCAGCCGTTGGCGGCTCGAGTGATTGGAGGGCACACAGTACGCATTGAAGTGCCGGTGACATTGTTGGGTTTGCCCAATCGGCGGTGGCGATATTATGTCTTAGTGGGCTCTTATGATGGCTTTGGGCCAGGTCTCTTCCGAGATGTACGGAGTCGTGAGGGCGAGTGGGTCTTTGGAGGCGGTTTGGATAGCCGGGGAGAACCCAGGATAATCGATTTGCTGGCGCCAAAGAGAGGGGCTCATTCCCAAGAGAATCAATTGCGTTATAGAGAAGGAAGTAACCCAGTAGTTGTTATGCCTGTGGGCTACGGATTAACCACGGGATTTCGCTGGGGTAAGCAGTTGGTCTATCTGTTTCTGGCGGCGCTCTTCATTGGCGGGGCCGGTTGGGCTTGGCGCAGTGGAAAAGTCTTTGGCTTCTTGCACACTCGAGGCTGACCTATGATCTCATCCCCCTCCTCGAAAGGGCAGGGGGATTACTTTTGTCATGCGAAGAAACAATTAAGTTAAATTGTCATACATAAGAAGGAACTCTGGCTTTTCAACGCGAAAGAATACGAAATATTTAAGCTAAGAGGTGATACCTTTGAATAGTTATAACGTTAAGCAAGGCGCTGCTCGCGCTCCTCATCGTTCGCTCTTTAAAGCCATGGGATATACCGACGAGGAATTGGCGCGCCCATTAATTGCCGTGGCGAATTCCTTCAATGAGGTTGTGCCGGGTCATACCCATCTGCGGCAGATAGCTGAAGCTGTGAAGACGGGTATCCGAATGGCTGGTGGAACTCCGATGGAGTTTGGAGTGATTGGTGTATGTGACGGAATTGCCATGGGGCATACTGGGATGAAGTATTCCCTCGCGTCCCGTGAATTGATCGCCGACTCGGTTGAGGCGATGGTAATGGCCCATTCCTTCGACGGTTTAGTATTGATCCCTAATTGCGATAAGATCATCCCCGGTATGCTAATGGCTGCAGGGCGCATTGATATTCCGACAGTTGTCATTAGCGGCGGACCCATGTTGGCCGGTAACTATCGGGGTACGCGGGCCGACTTAAACTCGGTCTTTGAGGGGGTTGGCGCCCATGCCGCCGGTAAGATGTCTGAGGAAGACTTGCTCGAGATGGAGGATCGGGCATGTCCGGGGTGTGGTTCATGTGCAGGTATGTTTACAGCCAATACCATGAATTGTATGACAGAGGTGCTGGGACTTGGCTTACCGGGGAACGGAACGATTCCTGCGGTTGACGCGCGTCGGATTCGTCTGGCAAAAACAGCAGGGATGAAGGTTATGGAGATGGTCGAAAAGGATATCCGGCCGAGCCAAATCCTTACGCAGGAAGCTTTCGCCAATGCGTTTGCTGTGGATATGGCGGTGGGCGGCTCGACCAACACGGTGCTCCATCTACCGGCTATTGCGCATGAGGCAGGACTGAATTTGGACTTAAATTGGATCAATGGCATCTCCGAACGGACACCTCATATCGCGTCGCTTCGTCCCGCAGGAAGCCACCACATTCAAGACCTGGATGAAGCGGGCGGTATTTCAGCGGTCATGGGCCGCTTGGCAGGCGCCGGACATCTTAACTTGGACTGCATGACGGTAACGGGCGCGACCATCGGTGAGAATATCAAACGAGCCAAGGTTCTGCGGGAAGACGTTATCCGTACGATGGAAGATCCTTACCATGAGGAGGGCGGGTTGGCTATTCTCTTTGGTAATCTTGCTCCCCATGGCGCCGTTGTTAAGCAATCTGGCGTCGATCCCTCCATGATGCAATATGAAGGCATAGCGAGGGTGTTTGATGGAGAAGACCCGGCCTATGAAGCGATTGTTAGCGGTAAAATTCAACCGGGCGATCTGGTGGTTATCCGCTATGAAGGCCCGAAAGGCGGCCCTGGAATGCGTGAGATGCTCTCTCCGACTTCTGCGATTGCCGGAATGGGGCTCAAAGAGAAGGTGGCGTTGATCACCGACGGTCGGTTCTCCGGCGCTAGCTGGGGCGCTTCTATTGGTCACGTCTCACCGGAGGCTGCGGATGGTGGACCCATTGCGCTGATCCACGAAGGGGACCGAATTAAGATCGATATTCCGGCCAAGCGGATGGACCTCTTGGTCTCCGATGACGAATTGGCTAAGAGGCGTGTGGAGTGGAAACCGATCCCCCCGAAAGTGACCAAAGGCTATCTGGCGCGATACGCACGAATGGTCAAATCGGCCAACACCGGTGCGGTGGTGGAATAAGGGATTAGCATTTTATAGCTGAAGAGTAAGAAGTAATAAAAGCCTTTCCTAAACTGCTATGCTCCCCGTTCACTATCTACTTGACAGGGAGCATATCAAAAAGGATGGGCTTTTTATTCTTTTTATGATTATTAAGATTACTCAGGATTCAGTAATCAGAAGAAAAAAAGTTAGAATTCAGAATTTAGGAGTTGGAACGGTTGAGAAGGCCTTTGTGGGAAAGGGAACGGTTCTCTCGCAAAGGCGCAAAGGGTGAGAGTAGGATATTTAAGAAATTGATTAATATAAATTCTTGGCGATCTTAGCGTCTTGGCGAGAAAATAAAAGACCCCAGCGGCTTGGGAGAGAGCCTTTGTGGGAGGGGGAACGGGTTCTCTCGCAAAGGCGCAAAGACGCAAAGGGTGAGAGTAGGAAATTTAAGAAATTGATTAATATAAATTCTTGGCGATCTTAGCGATCTTGGCGAGAAATAAAAAGACCCCAGCGGCTTGGGAGAGAGCCTTATTTGGTCCGAAACAATATTTATACCGTCAATCTTTATCATGAATGGGGTAGCGATTACGTAGAGCTGTAATTTTGTTTTCAAAGAGATTCATCCGGCTACTCCTTTGGCGGCAGGTTCTGTTTTCAGGACTTGCCTTTCTTTCAATGCAAGTAATTTGTAGTACGTATTGGGATAAGTAATCCATAAAAAGGTTCGGTTTGTAGTCTGCCAATGAGGATATTTATACAGTTCTGTTGCATAAACCATTGCGCAACTCCAACAATAAACTAACGGGAGATTGATTTGACTATTATACGAAACAAACCAAGGAATTATATTGCATTAAATTTCATATTAATGTATAATTATGAATAACCTTTTGAGAGAACGATAAAATAACAGATATCAGTTTACAAATACTCAAGAATCAAGGGAGCGGTCCATTTGTCAGCCAAGAAAAGCAAACGATGGTTGGATCAGGCGTTGTTGCCCCAGCCTATCTGGGACGCCGCGCGAAATGCTTATGAAGATGGTGGCGGATGTCATGATTTCTCCCATATTGAGCGGGTTTATCGTTTGGCGCTGCATATCGGAGAGGAAGAGGGCGCTGATCTTAAAATACTGGCATTGGCTGCACTTTTTCATGATGTTGGCCGTGCTGAGGAAGAGGAGTCGCATGGGCGGGTCTGTCATGCGGAGGCGGGCGCAAAGAAGGCGGCTGTACTACTTCAGGCCTTACATATCGATAAAGGCGTTATTCCGAGGATCATTGAATGCATTGCCGCACATCGATTTCGCAAGGGTACAATACGGCACTTAAGCATTGAGGCGCAATGTCTTTTTGATGCAGATAAATTGGATTCCCTCGGTGCTGTAGGCGTGGCCAGGGCATACCTGTGGTTAGGTGAGCGGGGCGGTGCGGTCTATCGAAGTTATCGACCGGATCAGCCAGATCCTTATGGATTGGGATATTGTCCTCCTGAGGACGACTCACTCCAACGGGAATGGGAGATAAAATTTAAGCATATCAAGGATCGCCTCTATACAGAGACGGGACGGAGAATGGCGCGCCAGCGTCATACAACGATGCGAGACTTTATCCGAGAGTTGGAACGGGAGGTTCAAGGAGAAACTTGATAACATGGGCTTTCTATTCCGTTCTCTAAGAGACAAGCGATCAGTGGGAGGAGTTATGATGATAGAAAAGGGACTTGAATCGATTGCGGGTGGCGTAACGGCGGCGCGGGGTTTTCGCGCATCCGGTGTCGAATGCGGTGTGAAGAAACGGGGCGGATTGGACCTGGCATTGGTATTTTCCGATCATCCGGCGGATGCGGCAGGAGTCTTTACCACCAATCGAGTAGTTGCTGCGCCGGTTACCCTATCTCGTCAGCACCTCTCTGATGGCAAAGCAAGAGCCGTGATCCTAAATAGCGGAAATGCCAACACGTGCTTAGGCGAGGAAGGCATGGCTGCCGCTCTAAAGATGGCGGAAGTGACGGCTTCAGCGTTGAGTCTCTCGGCGAAAGACATCTTGGTGGCCTCCACCGGTGTTATCGGAGCAGCTTTTCCCATTGACAAAGTGGTAACGGGCATACCTTCCTTAGTGGATCAGCTTACCCCGATGGGAGGCGGTTTAGCCGCTCGTGCCATCATGACCACCGATACGGTATCGAAAGAGGTGGCAGTGGCCTTTATGATCAACGATGTTTTGGTACGCGTCGGGGGAATGGCCAAAGGTTCTGGAATGATCCAACCCAATATGGCAACGATGCTCTCAGTGGTCACAACCGATCTGGGGATGCCTGTAGAGCTCCTGAAGCGGGCGTTAAAGACTGCCACCCGGGCATCGTTTAATCGAATCACAATCGATGGGGATACCAGTACCAACGATTCTCTGTTTCTCTTGGCGAATGGAGCTTCTGGAGCGCGCATTGAGCAGGTTGATGAGCGTTATGAATCTTTTGTACAAGCATTAACGTATGTTTGCACTGAATTGGCGAAGATGTGCGTTCGGGATGGCGAAGGAGCTACGAAACTGGTGTCGATCCACTTAAAAAATGCTGGCAGTGAGGAAAACGCTGCGATTGCCGCGCGATCTGTGGGCAATTCGAGCTTGGTCAAGACGGCCTTTTTCGGTGAGGATGCTAATTGGGGACGGATTATTTGTGCTGTGGGATATTCGGGAATCGATTTCGATCCGGACAAAACCCGAATCTTCCTAGGTGATCTGCCGGTTTATATGGATGGAACGGGTCTGCCTTTTGACGAAGAGCGGGCAAAATCCATCCTATCGCAGCGAGAATTCGAGGTAACGGTGGATCTTGGCGGAGACCCCGGTGAAGCGACGGTCTGGACCTGTGATTTTTCCTATGATTATGTGAAGATCAATGGTAGTTATCGAAGTTAAACTATGATATGACAACAGTAATAGTTATTTTATCGTCCAACGATTAAGCGTTGGTCGAAGGAGGCGCGCATGTTGGATAATTTTCAGGAAAGAGCTCAAGTTCTCATCGAAGCTGTTCCATACATTCAGACCTTTCGCGGTAAAACCTTTGTTATAAAATACGGCGGAAACGCGATGATCGATGAAGAACTTAAAAAATCGGTCATTCTAAATATTATTTTGCTTAAGTATTTAGGGCTAAACCCTGTCATCGTTCATGGGGGCGGTCCCGAGATTACCGGTATGCTCAAAAGGGTGGGAAAGGAGACCACCTTTGTTGGGGGGCAGCGGGTAACTGACGCAGAGACGATGGAGATCGTCAATATGATCTTAAGTGGAAAGATCAACAAGGAACTCGTTGCATTAATCAATCAATATGGCGGTAAAGCTGTTGGAATTTCAGGCCATGACGGTAATCTGTTGTTGGCAAAGAAGCGCTATTCTTCCAAGACTGACTCGGGCGGAAATCAGTTGGATCTCGGATTCGTCGGAGAAGTGGAGACGATCAACCCAGAGCTCATCAGTCTTTTGATTGGTCAGGATTATATTCCGGTTATCGCGACGGTTGGCGTCGGAGCCGATGGCAATAGTTATAACATCAATGCCGATACGGTTGCGGGGGAGATTGCCGCCGCGTTAAAGGCGGAAAAGCTGATGATGTTGACCGATGTGGAAGGCATTTTTGAGGATCCGAAGGATCCCGCCACCCTCATCTCCGCTTTGAAGATCGATCGGGCGCAGCGAATGATCGCCGAAGGGTGCATCGATGGCGGAATGATCCCAAAAGTCGAAGCATGCATCAACGCATTGAGTCATGGTGTCGAACGCACCCATATCCTTGATGGCCGTCGCTTGCATTCACTGCTTCTCGAAGTTCTCACGGATCGCGGGATCGGGACGATGGTCGTCGAATAATTGTCAATCATAAGGACGAAGGGCGAAATTAAATGACCTAAGAGTAATAAAACTTTAGTCAAACATGTTGGGCTTCATTAGTAGCCGGATTGGGAGGGAGTTTGCATGGCAATGCAGGAGCTTGTGGCGCGGGGAAGCCAGGTGATGATGAAGAATGTTGGGCGGCAGCCCGTGGTCTTTGTAAAAGGGTTGGGATCTCGGGTTTGGGACGCCGATGGCAAAGAGTATATTGACCTTTTGACGGGGATCTCCGTCGACTCGTTGGGGCATTCCCATCCTGAAGTCGTTGCGGCCTGGAAGAAGCAGGCGGAGAAGATTATGCACGTCTCCAACCTCTTTTGGTTGGAAGAGCAGATCTTGGCTGCTGAACGATTGACATCGATCGCCGGGATGGATCGGGTCTTTTGGAGCAATAGCGGTGCGGAGGCCAATGAAGCGGCCATTAAGTTGGCTCGTAAATACGGAAAGGAACACGGCGGACGCTATCGGATCATCTCGGCCCTCAATTCATTTCATGGGCGAACCCTAGGCGCTTTAGCGATGACGGGAAAACCTAAGTACCAAGAGAGTTTCCAACCGATGCCCGACGGATTTGACTATGCTCCTTACAATGACTTGACAGCCTGGGAAGAGATGATTACCCCAGAGACCTGTGGGCTGATGGTCGAGCCAGTACAGGGCGAAGGTGGAGTTTATCCGGCGAGTCCGGAGTTCCTTAAGGGGTTGCGGAGATTATGCGATCAACACGATCTCCTATTAATCTATGATGAGATTCAAACGGGTTTTGGAAGGGCTGGCGCATTCTTTGCCTGGCAGCGTTATGACGTCCTGCCCGATGTGATGACCACTGCAAAGACATTGGGGTGCGGCATTCCCATCGGCGCACTCATGGCGCGAGGTGAGGCTGCGGAGGTTTTAACCCCGGGCGACCATAGCACCACTGTGGGTGGGGGCGGAATGGCCTATGCCGCTGCTTTGGTTGCGATGGAGGTTATCGAACGGGATGGGTTGGCTCAGCGCTCAAAGGAGCTTGGAGCTGAATTACTTTCGACATTCAATGGGTGGAAAGAGTCCATTCCCATCATTCAAGAAGTTCGAGGTTTAGGCCTCTTCATCGCCATTGAGCTGAGTGTTCCATCGGCTCCGGTGGTTCAGGAATGTCTAAAACGCGGCGTCATTGTTAATGCTGTGACGGAGAACGCCATTCGGCTGTTGCCCGCTCTGAATATTTCTGAAAAGGATCTGGATGAAGGGTTAAAGATAGTAAAAGAGGTATTGCAAAGGGCGATGAAATAGATAAAAGTATTTTCTATACCGGTAAAACAAGGTACAATGAAGGGTGACATATACCGCTATTCGTCCATTAGAAGGAGGAAACAAAAGTGCAGGCAAAAAAAGTGGTTTTGGCGTATTCTGGAGGATTGGATACATCCATTATTATCCCCTGGTTAAAAGAGAATTACGGTTGCGAAGTCATTGCCTATGCGGCGGATGTCGGTCAGGCGGAGGAGTTGGAGCCGCTTAACGAAAAAGCGATTAAGACAGGCGCCAGCAAGATCTACATTGAAGATCTGCGGGAGGAGTTCGTTACCGATTTCATTTGGCCGATGTTGAAGGCGGGTGCGGTTTATGAAGGAAAGTATCTCCTGGGCACCTCGGTGGCGCGGCCGGTTATTGCAAAACGTCAAATGGAGATTGCTGCCAAAGAAGGCGCCGATGCGGTGGCTCATGGAGCGACCGGTAAGGGTAACGACCAAGTTCGGTTTGAATTGACCTTCCGCTCCATCGATCCGGATATTAAGATCATTGCTCCTTGGCGGGATTGGGATATCAAATCTCGCGAAGATGCCATTGATTATGCTGATGCCCGCGGGATTCCCGTTCCGGTCAGCAAGGCCAAACCCTACTCGATGGATCGGAATCTCTGGCATATCTCCTATGAAGGAGGCATCTTGGAAGATCCCTGGAACGATCCCCCGGAAGATATGTACCTTTTGACCGTATCACCGGATAAGGCTCCGGATCAGCCGGAGATCTTGGAGATCGACTTTGAAAAGGGTATTCCGGTGGCGGTTAACGGTCAGGCCTATGGCCCTGTAGCAATGATCGAGTACTTAAACGCTGTGGCGGGTAAGCATGGCGTAGGGCGCGTGGATATCGTCGAGAACCGGCTTGTGGGCATGAAGTCTCGAGGTTGCTACGAGACGCCCGGTGGAACCGTGCTTTATACGGCCCACCGTGAACTGGAGTACCTTGCATTGGAACGGGAGACCATGCATTACAAGGAATTGATCGCTGCTAAATATGCAGAGTTGGTCTATAACGGCTTATGGTTCACCCCGCTGAAAAAGGCATTGGATGCCTTCATCGACTCCACCCAGGAACGGGTGACAGGAACTGTGCGCTTAAAGCTCTGGAAGGGCCATTGCATCGCTGTGGGTCGGAAATCTCCTTACACCCTTTATAAAGAAGATTTAGCCACCTTCGGTCGGGACAATGTATACAACCAGAAGGACGCCGAGGGCTTTATCAAGCTCTTTGGCCTGCCGCAGCAGGTCTGGAATCGGGTGGAGAGGGATACGAAATAAGCACAAATTACAAAACGCTAGGAATGAGTGGCGAAGGACGAGGGAACAAGTACGAAGTACACGATACCTCCCCTTTGGGGGGTAAGGGAGAGGTTCGCCAAAGGGGTAGGGGGTTATGTCATGAAACTTTGGGGTGGAAGGTTTAAAAAAGAGACGGATCATCGGATGGAGGATTTCCATTCCTCAATTCATTTTGACCAACGGTTAGCAGAGGTAGATATCCTGGGCAGTATCGCACATGCCCGTATGTTGGGAAAGGTCGGTATCATCGATGTTAAGGAAGCCGAGAGACTCATCGAAGGCCTCGAAATGATCTTAGCGGATCTCAACGAAGGAAAGATTCAATTCGACCCGGCTGCAGAAGATATCCATATGAATGTGGAGAAGCTCTTAACGGATCGGGTGGGCGATGTGGGAAAGAAGCTTCATACCGCTCGTAGCCGAAATGATCAAGTGGCATTGGATTTTCGGCTGTTTACAGCGTTGAAGGCAGAGGAGATGGATGGGGCGATTGGAGAACTGCAACGGGTGCTGGTTCGTGTCGCTGAAATCCATATCGACACATTGATGCCTGGCTATACCCATTTACAACGGGCTCAGCCGGTAACGCTGGCTCACCATCTGTTGGCATACTTTGAAATGTTTCGCCGGGACCGTGAGCGGATCGCTGATGCGCTAAAACGGATTAAAGTATCTCCTCTGGGTTCGGGAGCGATCGCGGGCACAACATTTCCGATCGATCGAAATATGGTCGGTGCGGAATTGGGCTTGCCCGAGATTACAAGAAATTCAATGGACGGGGTCAGCGATCGGGACTTTGCGGTGGAATTTGTCTTCGACATATCCCTTGTCATGATGCATCTCAGCCGTTTCTGTGAAGAAATGATCCTGTGGTCCACCACGGAATTTGGATTCGTAGAGATCGATGATGCTTATGCCACGGGTAGCAGTATGATGCCACAGAAAAAGAACCCCGACGCAGCAGAGTTGATCCGTGGAAAGACGGGTCGGGTCTATGGGGATCTTATGAGTTTACTGACGATGATGAAGGGGTTGCCTTTAACCTATAACAAGGATATGCAAGAGGATAAAGAAGCCCTTTTTGACGCGGTGGATACGGTTTTGGGATGTTTAGGGGTCTTTACTCCCATGTTGGAAACGGCAAAGTTCAAATCGGGTCGCATGGCCGATGCGACGGCTGATGGATACCTAAACGCCACTGATCTTGCGGATTATCTGGTTACGAAGGGAGTTCCCTTTCGCGAAGCCCATGAGGTTTCGGGCAAAGCTGTACGCTATGCCTTGGAACAGGGGAAGCGGCTTGATGAGTTGACGTTGGACGACTACGTGTCCTGGACTTCTGCGGATTTGAACGGTCTTTACGCTGCAATAGATATGAGAGTATGCCTTGATCGGCGAAATGTAGCGGGTGGACCAGCGCCTAGTGCGGTGAGAAACGCTTTGGCTGAAGCACGGGATTACTTAGGCATTTAGCGGATTTGCTATTCTATTCCTCCTTTTGAAGTGCAAAAGGAGGAATTTTTACTATAAAGGCCAAATTCTAGCCCATAATACCCCGTTTAATATGAACTATGAAAAATTTATGGGAAATCCTCTGTAAGATGGGAGGTTAGCCATGAACTATTATGCATTAATTCCCCTCGCGGGACTTTTTATTTCCATTTTCGTTTGGGCATATATCTTTGCACAACCCCATAAGAGTCCAATTCGCGGCGCTTATCTCTTCTTTTCCGGATATATCTGTTTATGGCTGGCGATGAACTTTATTCTTTGGTTGCCTTTAGAGGGCGAATTGCTGGATCGATTAATGCCCTTCAATGCTATCACGTGGTTGCCTATCGGTCTTTTCTTTTACAACTTTGTTCTTGTTTTTTTAAGTGAAAAGAGAGGCTTTTTCTTCTATGCATTAATGGGATTGACGGCATTAGCCAGTATACTTAGTCTATCCACGCGTCTTTTGGTCGATGGTTATCATCTTCTTTATTGGGGGCCTGCGCATTATCCTGGCCCCCTGTATCTTCCCGCTGTCTTTCTGCTCATTACTTTTCCCATTGTTTACGGCTCGTTTCGTGTTATTTTGCGAACTCGAAGGATTAGAGAGCCCAGAGTTCGCCGTCAGCATTGGCTTATTATCTGGGGAACGGCAACGACGCTCATCTTTGGAATTATTTCTGAGCTTATACCGCTTTACTATGAAAAAGGAAGTAATCTCATTCCATTGGGCTCTTTTTCATGCGTTTCTCTATTGATCTTTATTTTTTTTGCTGTGCAAAGGTATAGGTTTTTGACTTTTAGTATGGAAGATGTTGCCGAAGAGCTCTTTGCAAGAGTTCAGGACGGCATAGTAATCATCGACAAGAACCAACGACTATTAAGGATGAACCCTGCAGCGAAGAGTCTTCTCCAATTACCTGAATCAGCCTCTGACGAGCGCCAGATCTCGGAGTTTTTTGTGGATTACCGTTTCGAGGATGAATATCGTGGTCATATAACCAAATTGAATCCACGGATTGATGCAAAGATTATCTCCATTACTCAGTCAAAATTGGCCTATCACGGCCATAATCATGGTAAAATTTTAATTCTCCGCGATGTGACGGAGATGGTTCAGTTGCAAGAGGACCTTAAGAAACACAGCAATCACTTAGAGGATTTGGTTAAAGAGCGTACGCAGGAGATACAGGAAGCTCATCAACGGTTGAAGTCCAGCGAAGAGCGGTATCGCGTATTAATCGAGAATAACTTTGGGTTGGTCTATGAGATAGAAGATGGCTATTTCGTCGATTTCTGCCCGCATTGCTCCAGCATATTAGGGTACGAACCTGAGGAACTCATTGGCCGTCATGTTTTCGAGTTTGTTTCTTCCGATGACTGTAAAGCTCTTATTCATCGTTATAATCTATTGAAACGGGGAAAGAGCGGGCGAATAATGACCTATCGTTTTCGTCACAAAGACGGTCAATGGCGTTGGATCGAAAGCATCGGAAAACATTATGAAAGTCTGGATGGAAGGGCTCGTGTTCTATATATCGCGAGAGATGTGACGGAGAGTAAACGATTGGAAGAAGAGATGATCAAGATCAATAAACTTCAGTCCGTTGGGGTTTTGGCCGGAGGAATTGCTCACGATTTCAACAACATTTTGGGAACGATTTGGGGCCGGATCTCTTTGGCCTTGACTCATTTGAGTCCATCTGATACAGCGCATATAATCCTAAGTCAAACCGAGACTGGCTTTAATCGCGCAAAGGATCTAACGCAACAATTGCTGACATTTGCGAAGGGTGGAGCGCCAATCAAAAAAACCTTGTCGATTTTGGATATTCTACAAGATGCTGCAATGTTTGCTCTTGGGGGTACCCATGTTCGACTTGAAATCGCCGCTGCAAAGGAGATCTGGCCGGTCGATGTGGATGAAGGCCAAATGAATCAGGTTTTTAGCAACTTGTTGATCAATGCAGAGCAAGCAATGCCCAACGGAGGGGTCATTGAGGTCGATATCGGCAATGTTACGTTGGCAGAGGAACCGGAAGCTCCTTTAGAACCGGGTAAATATGTGCGTATAGGAATAAGAGATAATGGTCAAGGTATTCCCTCAGAGTATATCTCAAAGATTTTCGATCCCTACTTTACAACTAAGGATAAGGGAAATGGCTTAGGATTGACCACTGCCTATTCCATTGTTCAACGCCACGGCGGCTATATCGGTGTCCAATCGCAGCCGGGTTTGGGGTCTACTTTCATCGTACACCTTCCTGCTTCAGAATTGCCATTAATAGCAACGAACCCGCCTCCTGAGGTTGAATTAACGGGGAAGGGAAAGATTCTCATCATGGATGATGAGGTGGAGCTGTGCTCCCTTTTGGAACAAGCTTTGACTGAACACGGATATGAAGTCGTTATTGTTCATAACGGCGCAGCAGCGATCGATCGGGTAAGAGAAGCGTTGGCTGAAGGGGTGCCCTTTGATCTCATTATCATGGACTTGGTCATTCCCGGTGGAATGGGGGGGAAGGAGACGATCCAAACGATCCGCCGTTGGGATCCGGATGTTAAAGCCATCGTATCCAGTGGTTATTCTGAGGATACCGTGATGGGAGAGTATTGGAAATATGGTTTTGACGGAGTGTTGCCTAAGCCTTTTCCCGTTAGAGAGCTGTTATCGGTTGTTCATCGTGCATTAGAAGAGGATGAAGCTCTAGAAGATGACGGGGGGATCTCTGAATGATCAATGTTGTAGCAGCCATCATGGTTCATGAAGGAAAAATATTTCTTGCGCGAAGAGCGGCGGGTCAGCGTTTGGAGTTTCAATGGGAGTTTCCGGGAGGCAAATTGGAGGAAGGCGAGTCTCCTGAACAAGCCCTCAAGCGGGAGATGGCAGAGGAATTTGGGGTAACGATCAGTGTGGGAAAGCGGTATCACCAGTTGATCCATGAGGATGAGAATGGGATCATCCAGTTAACGGCTTATTGGGCGTCATGGGAAGGCGGTGTGCCGCGATTGACGGTCCATGACGAGATGGCTTGGGTTGCGCCGGATAAGCTTATAACGGACGAGTTTGCTCCCGCAGATCGACCTATTGTGGAGCGGTTAAAAAAAGACGCCTTCAAAGACTGGGGATTTTAGAAAAATAATTTGTGGGCTTTTAAAGGATATTGGAAAAAGCTCACGAATATACTTAGTAAAGTTTCCTAAGTAAGTGAATGATGGAGTGATTATGATGCATCGACTCAAGCCGGCGGGTCCAACGGCAGTGCGCGTTCATAACCGACGATTGCTTTTGAAGACGATTGAAGCCTGCGGACCCATCTCCCGTGCGGATTTGGCTAAAATGTTGCAGATGAGTGAACCGACGGTATCATCGGTCGTTGAGGATCTCTTAACCAGAAAACTTGTGATGGATATAGGGCCTGGCGCGTCTTTGGGCGGAAGAAGGCCGACATTAATTCAGTTCAATCCAAAGGCAGGCTATGTGGCAGCTGTCAGTATTACAGGCGATCATGTTTGGGGTGGAATCTCTGATTTAGATGGAAACTTCCTTTTTGAACAGGAAATTCTCTGGGAAGAAGAGGATGTTAACCCGGAGAAAATTGGGCAGATCCTCATCGATCTAGCGATCAACAGTGGATTAGAGAAGGAGACGATCCTGGGTGCGGGTATTGCCGCGCCAGGCGCCACCGATTCTGAACGGGGAATACTATTTTACGCTCCATCTTTACAATGGCATAATGTTCCTTTGGGGCCGATTGCTACGGAGGTTAGCGGGCTTAAAGTTTATGTTGAGAACGATGTGAACACGGCGGCAATGGCAGAAAAAACCTGGGGTGCAGCCCGTGACTTACAGAATTTTATCCTCATGACCATGGATGAAGGCATCGGCGCAGCATTGTTTCTAAAAGGCGACCTTTACCGAGGTCATCGCTATGCAGCGGGAGAGATCGGGTTAATGCTGGTCGATCGGCAATGGATCAATAAGGGAACCGTGACAGACCCTTCGGATTTTGGTTTTCTTGAGCGTTTTGCGTCAGTGACAGCCATGATAAAGCAGGCAAAAGATGCTGGGGTTTTTTTTGAAGGAAATGACCTGGATGGGTTTGTATCTGAAGCGCAACAAGAATTCCAGGTGGTGGCAGATATTGTTGACCAGGCAACGGAATACTTAGCGGCAGTTATTATTAATATGACGGCAATTCTTGACCCAGAGGCTGTGATTGTCGGTGGATCGTGGGGTGAATCCAGCACCTTAATGGAGAAACTTCGAGAACGCGTCCATGCCATATCTCCTCTTCGCCCAAGAATTACTCCATCGTCACTAGGCAAGAAAGCTTCAAGGGTAGGAGCGCTATCCCTAGCAGCTAAAAACGCCAGAGAGGACTTGTTGGCTTAAATTCTCCGGAGGAGCTTTTCATTTAATAGAAAAGGAGGAGATTTCTTTGAAGTTCGTTATCATCGGAGGCGGGAGCAGTTATACACCGGAGCTTTTTGACGGAATCATCAAACGGATAGAAACGATACCTATTCAAGAGATCGTGCTGGTCGACGTTGCAGAGGGCTGGAAAAAGACCGGGATCATTCTAGAGTTGGGAAAAAGAATGTTTGAAAAGGCCAGTGTCTCCGTGGAACTTACGATGACACAGAACCGTCGGCAGGCCTTGGAAGGGGCAAGGTTTGTCATTAATCAGATCCGTGTGGGACGGTTAGAAGCGCGCATCTTGGATGAGAAGATTCCGCTACGGTATGGCTTGGTCGGTCAGGAGACGACAGGGGCGGGTGGGTTCGCGAAAGCTTTGAGAACGGTTCCGGTTGCGTTGGAAATCGCCGAAGATATCAGTCGGATCTGTCCGGAAGCTTGGTTAATTAACTTCGCCAATCCGGCGGGGATTGTTACGGAAGCCCTCCATCGTCACGCTGATATCAAATCGATTGGCCTTTGTAATGTGCCGATCAATATGGAACGTCAGATCGCATCGGCGATCGGAGCCGAACCGTCCGAACTGAACTGTGAATTCGTGGGCCTGAACCATTTAAGCTGGATTAAAGAGGTGTGGCAGAACGGCCGCCCAATTCTTAAGGAGCTATTAAAAGAAGGAATAGGCGATGGTCAGGTGGTTTCCAACATACCCTCCATGGAGAATGGCGGCGATTTGACCAGAGCTTTAGGCATTATTCCATCGCCTTATCTCAGCTATTACTATGATGAATCAGCTATGGTGGAGGAAGAGCAGACTGCCGTTGAAGAGGGAAAAGGTACTCGAGGCGAACAAGTACGAGCCATTGAAGAAGACTTGTTTAATTTATATGCGGATCCTTGTTTGGAAACAAAGCCTCCTCAACTGGAGCAACGTGGCGGAGCGCTTTATTCCTTCGTTGCGCTGTCCCTAGTCGAATCATTGTTGGATCCTCAAGGTCGGGCGCATGTGGTTAATCTGGTCAATCGTGGAGCCATACCGGAGCTCCCCTACCATTCCGTTATTGAGACCAATGCGATGGTCAATGCTTCAGGGGCTAAACCGCTGGTGGCAGGAGCCCTCCCATTGGCAATACGTGGACTCGTACAGCAAGTGAAGGCCTATGAAGAGCTTACCATTGAAGCAGCGGTCAACGGCAGTCGGGAAAAGGCGCTTTTGGCGCTACTGACCCATCCCTTGGTTCATGGATACGAAAACGCGAAGAATGTTTTGGAGGATATTTTAGCGGCTCACCGGCCTTACTTGGAAAGATTCTTTCGATCCGATATATAACCAAAGAAGGAGGCGAAGCATATGCGTTATGTATTGGCAATTGACGGAGGAGCCACGAAAACCCACTGTCTCGTCGGCGATGAGCGAGGAACAGTCTTAGCGGAAGCTATTGGCGGGTCTTCAAACTATCATAACATGGGTGAAGAGGCTGCTTTGCGAAACATTGGGGATGCGATTCATCTTGCGCTAAGAAAGGTTAACCTAAGAATAGAGGATATTTCCATGGCTTATCTAGGCCTATCCTCTGCGGATGCACCAGAGGATTTGGCCACCTTAACACAGCTGTTGGGTCCATTGTTTCAGGGTGTACGTTTTAAGATTGTTAACGATTGTTGGATCGGAATGGCCAGAGGCGTACCTGAGGGATGGGGAGCAGTGACCATCGCCGGTACCGGGGCTAATGCTGCGGCGCGCAATCCTGAAGGGGTAGAGGTTAGCTTGCGCAGTTTGAATTACCCATTGGGTAATTTCGGCGGGGGCGGCGATATGGCGCTAGACGCACTGCACCATGCCTTTCGTTCCGAAGAAGGGACGGGACCTCGGACAGCTCTGGAGTCTGAGATTCCCAAAGCGCTTGGTGTTGCGAACTTAGCCGAACTGGTTCAGCCGATTTTTCGTGGAGAGAAGCACCCTGAAGAGTTTTGCCAGATTCCTCCGAGAGTCTTTGCCCTGGCTAACCTCGGTGATGAAGTGTGCCAAGAAATATTGCTCAAATTTGGCGCAGATGCTGGAAGAATGGTGGCCGGTGTCATCGTCCGCGCAGGAATGGCTCAACTCGAGGTGCCAGTGGTATTGACCGGAAGTCTCTATAAGGGAGAAAGCCCTTTGCTATTGGACGCCCTAACCCTTGCGCTTCATCGACAAGTTCCCAAAGCGTATCTCCTTAACCCTTCCGCTCCTCCAGTCATGGGCGCGTTCTATGAAGGTCTGCGACATTTGGGGATCGAGTATAAGCCGTTGATCTAATACAGGGAGGTTTTTTCCATGAATACGCATATGTGGGATGAGATTCGGGAGCAGCCGATGGTGCTCGAGAAGACGCTGCAACAAAATAGCGCTGTGATTCAAGAGATTGCAAGTCGGCTTCGTCAAGAGCCGGTCCATGCCGTCAATCTAGTGGCTCGCGGAACATCGGATCATGTCGGGATATTCACGAAGTATCTTGGAGAATACTTTACAGGCATTCCTTTCTCATTGGCGGCATCCTCTTTGGTTAACCTGTATCAACGACCCATGAATTATTCGTCGATGCTTACCTTGGCGATCTCCCAATCCGGTGAAGGACCCGATGTCTTAGGGGTTGTGCGTGAAGCGAATCGGCAAGCCTCATTAACGGTGGGTATAACAAACCGGGAAGGTTCAGCTCTGGCCGAAGCGGTGGATCATCCCCTGTTTTGCTTTGCTGGACAGGAGGTGAGTGTTGCGGCCACGAAGACCTGTACATCCTCGATGATGGCGGCCGCATCATTGATTCAAGCTTGGTCCGGACGGACCGAATTGGAAGCTCGTTTATGCACGGTTCCTTCAATGACCGCCCGGTTGATTCAGCGATTCGATGAAATTCGCCAACTGGCTCGGCGCTTTCGATACGTCAACGACTGCGTTATATTGGCGCGCGGCTTAAATTACTGCGCCGCGATGGAGACAGCCCTAAAGATACAAGAGACATGTTATATCAATGCGCGAGGATACTCATCCGCCGATCTTTTACACGGGCCCATCGCCATGTTGAATCGGGACTTTCCATCGCTTGTTTACGCCATGAAAGGTCCTGCTTTGGAGAGCGTCCGTGAGACGGTGGCGCGTCTACGCAGCATGGGTTCGGAAATCTATTTAATCAGTAATGAGCCATCATTATCCGAGGGCGATCATAATTTTTACTTATCAGAGACGGACGATGAGGTTTTAACTCCGTTTCTTACGGTGGTCTTTGGTCAAATGTTTGCCTATGCGTTGACCTTGGAAAAAGGGTATAATCCCGATCAACCCAAAGGATTGCAAAAGATCACAAAAACATGGTAATTGTGTTAAGCTTTATTTAAATTTCCTTGAACAAGATACTGTTAAAGTATAAACGGAATGAACCGCCTGAGGCGGTTCTTCTTTTGCAGGAGATAAAACGCCGTTTTTAAGGTAGTCAAAGAAATATAGCAAAATACTACAATTACTTAGCAAACAAAATCTAGTTTCTACCCAAGGTTTTCTGTAAGATCATCATTGTAACGGAGCATCACTAAACGTGATAAAAAAGCAATTTTTTGACGTATTTGATACGGTACGATTATTATGAAACGAGGGATTAGGAATGAGACTGCAGTTTCCTGAGGGTTTTGTCTGGGGTGCGGCTACTGCTTCATATCAAATAGAGGGTGCGGCCTTTGAAGATGGGAAGGGTGAGTCCATCTGGGATCGGTTCTCGCATACGCCTGGCAAGGTTGCCAAGGGTGATACGGGAGATGTAGCCTGTGATCATTATCATCGCTATCCAGAAGATGTTAAGCTCATGCGGGAGTTGGGGATAAAATCATATCGACTCTCCATTTCATGGCCCCGTGTATTCCCGGAGGGTCGGGGTGCTATCAATACCAAGGGTTTGGACTTTTACATTCGCCTTTGTGATACATTGGTCAGCGAGGGAATTGACCCGGCGGTTACCCTCTATCATTGGGATCTGCCTCAAAAGTTAATGGATGCCGGTGGATGGGCTAATCGTGACACATCCCGCTATTTCGCGGATTATGCTAATACAATCTATGATAAGCTGGCCCCGTATGTTAAACGCTGGTTTACTCTAAATGAGCCCAATGTCGTTGCGTATGTCGGATGCAGAGATGGACGGCATGCTCCCGGTATTCAAGACCCGGCCATCGCGAATCAAGTAGCCCATCATTTAATGCTGGGGCACGGCCTGGCCCATCAAGCCTTCATTGACGGAAATTATAAAGGGCAATTGGGTATTGTGGTTGATGTTTGGCCCATGTTGCCTTCGACGGACTTGCCGGAAGACCGGGCGAAAGCCGATGAGATCAATGCGTGGAATCTTTGCCTATTTCTGGATCCTATCTTTAAGGGGCGTTATCCGGAGAATGTATGGACCAATAAAGCAGGTCAGTCTGGTTTAGAGCCTGTTATTCTTGCCGATGATATGAAGATTATCCACAAGCCCGCCGATTTTATTGGTTTGAATAATTATTCCAGCCGCCTGGTGGGCGACAGGGCCGACGAAATCATGGCGACGTATCCGGTAACCCAAATGAATTGGACCATTATTCCCCAGGGTATCTATGAGGTCTGTCAATACATGAAGAGAGCTTACGGTAATGTACCGCTTTTTATCACGGAAAACGGCGCTGCGTTTATGGATAGCTTGGATGGGCAGGGACGTGTCGCCGACACACAACGCATAGAGTATTTGCAGCAATATATCGGGCAATTGCATCGCGCGGTGGAGGACGGCGTTAACCTGCAAGGTTATTATTGCTGGTCCTTGATGGATAATTTTGAATGGGCCTATGGTTATGAAAAACGGTTTGGCCTAATCTATATCGATTATGAGTCATTGAAACGTCATCCGAAAGACAGTTATTACTGGTACCAAAATCTGATTCGAGAAAACGCTCTTATAACTAAGTAGTCGTCCACGTCAACAACCGTTGACGCAAGCGAAGGGATAAAAATCTTAAGTTGACGTGGACGACATAGGGTATTTTCTAAGTAGTCGGTCACCCCAGCAGGGCTGGGGCAACGGAAGGATGAAAATGGGCCCAAACCCTCATCCCTTGCCCTTCTCCCAACACATTGGGAGAAGGGGAACGGTCAAATTATCAAGGTTTAAGTTTTGTCCTTCAGATTTGCCCGGTGTATCTGGAGAGGTTAGGGTGCTCCAGAGGCGTTTTCTAAGTAACCCATATGGTTATTAAAAGACATCCGTATTCTTCTAAATGCTGTTCCACACAAACGCCCCAGCTATAGCTGGGGCGTTTGTGCATATTGACGAAGCGATGATCATACTTTGCCACTCAAAAAAGCGCCGAGATTTTGATCGACATTACGTATATGGCTATTTAGCCATGTAATGACAACGCGGTTGGTTTCGATGACGATGTGCCCGCCGGGGCCATCTTGCTCCAGTTTCTGTTTGAGCATCGAAAAGTTTTCTATGAAGATTTCGTGTTGGGCGATATGGGAATCCATCTCGGGATAATCATGATCGGACATAAGCTTCTTCTCGGTCTCGAAATGTTTAACGGTATATTCTCCAAGGAAGTCGATGATTTCGGTGAGGTGATCGCGTCCTTTGCCCTGTTTACAGGCGATTAGAAGCGTATTGATGCGATTAAATAGTTCCTGATGTTGCTGATCAACTTCGGCCACGCCAACGGAAAGATCTTGTGTCCATTGGATCTCCATGGTATTACCTCCATATGATTTGTTATCTCTAGATTAATTTCGGTGAAAAGCGATTCAAAGTTTAGGTTTTTCCTGTGGATAGGAGTTCTGTCGATTAACTCGAAATAATTAAATAATGGAACCAGACCGGCGGGTACTTTATGAAGGTGGTGATATGGAATGCCGGATTTACACCAAAGCGTTGGCCGATCAAAAAGCTCCACCGAGTAACTATTCGTTTCCGTTGCTGGTTGATATTTAACTGTTTATATGGAAAGGAGGGCGATGATGCGCTCTATAGCCATTGGGTTTTTAGCGCTTATTTTCCTCGTCAATTTGACGGGTTGTGGCGAAGGCACGGATAATCCTAAGAGGGCATGGACGCTGGTCTGGGAGGATCATTTTGAAGGCTCCGAGCTAAACACAGAGGATTGGAGTCCGGCCGTTCAAGGCTTAAACTGGAATAATGAGGATCAAGCGTATGTCGCTGAGAATGTCACGATTGAAGACGGCTGTTTGGTTTTGACCGCGAAGAAAGAAAAATGGGAAGGGTTGGCAAGACGAGTCGATAAACCGGCGGATTACACGGTTTCTCAAGACTATACCTCCGGTGAAGCCAATACCAAGCGTTCATGGTTGTACGGTAGGTTTGAAGTCCGTGCCAAAGTTCCGAAGACTCCAGGGATTTTATCTGCAATTTGGGCCACTCCGCTCGATGGCAGCTGGCCGCCGGAGATTGATATCGTGGAGGTTCTCGGTCACGAACCCAAGACTGTCTATTTTACCAATCATTATGGCACACAGGAAGACCATCTAATGAATAACGGAAAATACCAAGGGACAGTGGATCTATCCGAAGATTTTCATATCTATTCCATGGAGTGGGAGCCTAAGGTTATTCGTTGGTATGTCGATGGCGTACTACGGTTTGAATCAAAGAGGGGCGTTCCCAACAAGCCGTTTGTTCTTCGTTTAAGCCTGCCCGTTGGACCCGATTGGACGGAGAATCCCACAGATCAATCCATATTTCCCCAGCGGTTTATCATTGACTGGGTTCGTGTGTATCAATAAAAACACCAATACAAGGAAGCCATGCAAAGCATGGCTTCCTTGTTCAGACTGACGACAAAGGCGATTTTAGCTTCAAGCTAAAATCGCCTTTTCGACG
>OBJA01000136.1_pt1 | contig 74225 bp, 60 predicted proteins | sample 1519751 | NCBI WGS metagenome assembly OBJA01 (sample SAMEA3881238, study PRJEB22517) | soil metagenome | biome: lake sediment; feature: soda lake sediment; material: sediment, water from around vicinity | place: India | collected 2013-12-23 | depth 3 m | reverse complement strand
TCTTAATTCTTAATTCTTAATTCTTAATTTGTAATTTATCCTCTCACCCATTCCCAGGCTTTTCCCAAATCCCTGAAATACTGCAGTTCTACTTGCGGGTAGAGGGATTCATGTGCCCGGTAGGCATCGAAGGCGGCCAGGGTAAATATTTTATCGGGTACCACCAGTGCAAGGCGTTTTATGGGCAGGTTGGTATAAAAGGAGAACAAGGGGGTATCGAACCAGCTGCCCATATCGGCTGTAAGGTAATACTGGCATTTTGACATATCGGCAAGCAGACGGTCGGGAGCCTTCGCGCGGATGTGTCTTTGGATGTCGGAGGCAATTTCCTGGTATTTGGTTTCCATCAGGTTGCCGCATTTGTCTTTCCATTCGATCAGCATGATGTTTTGGCTCTGGTCGTGGCGTATCATAACAAATTCATTTTCGAAAAGCTCCCTGTGCATATGCTTAGGATTTAGGATGTCTTATATGTTCATTTTGCTGATAAAGACGGGAATTTCGGTTCCTTCCACTATATCTTCTGTTGAGCTGCCGTAAATCAGCCTTTTAATTTTTCCTTTTCCACGTGAGAGAACTGCCACCATATCGGGGTTGTATTTTTTAATGAAGCGGTGCAATCCATTCTCAAGGTTATGGTTGGTAATTACGTTGATGGAATAGTTTGTCAGGCAGTTGTGCCGGGCCAGCAGCCGCAATTTTTCAATGGCTAGCTGGGCGGGCGAATTTTCGCGGGTTATCACGTGCAGTAGATGCAGCTTGGCATCCAGGCGTTGGGCGAAGGTGATAATTCGATCCAGGCCTGACTGGGCAGGGTTATCTATATCGATGGCTACCACGATATCATCCAGGGTATTGATGGGGGTATTCCCGTGGACAATGATCATGGGGTAATCCACCCGGTAGGCCAATTTTTCGGCCCGTGTGCCGGAAACCCTTCCAGTGTAATGCTGTTCATCATAGCTGCCGCTGATCAGTAAATCCGCCCCGGATTCTTCCAGGAATTGGTTCAGATCGGTTCTGCTGTGGCTGAAGGCCACTTGTGGCCTGATGCTGATGTCCCCTGATGAAAATCTATGAGCCTGCTGCCGGATAAGATCCTGGTTCTTGTCGTGAAGCATCTGGTTCATGCTCATTGAAATTTCTTCATCGGCATGAAAAAAATCCTCCATAGCGGTAAATGCCTGAGAATGGACAGGCACGATGATGTTCAGCAAAATGATCTCGTGTATGCCCAGCTGGCTGGCAATATTGGTTGCAAAACGCATCAGTGTGGTGGAAAGCTCATCAAGCTGGGTGATCACCAGGATTTTTTCAAAGGCCATAGAAGCGGTTTTCTTTTTGATGTTCTAATTTCGTTCCATTTTAATGATTCTGGTAAAAATGATTCAAACGATTGGCGCTGTGGAGATTTAAAATTAACTGGGGAATAGGTTTTTTGATGAAGGTGTAGAATAATTTTCTCAAATACACGATTTGTGGAAAAAAATTACGAACTTATGTGAAAAAACATACGGCGGGATTGCCGGGTGATGTATGCATCATATCATGTTAAAGACCAGCTTTCCGGGGTTTGGGGGAGGTAATATGTATGAGGCGCATTGCTTTACGTGATTATAATCTGGATTTAAATATAATAAGAACCTGATGATTTAAGTATGAAGAAAAACATACTCATTGTAGATGATGACCTTTTTATCAGCAATTTGCTTGATAATTATTTTCGCCGGGAGGGCTACGGTACTTTTGTTCTTAGCCGGGGCACCCCGGTAATACCCCTTTTGCAGAAGGAAGCCATCGACGCTGTGATATGCGATCTTCGTTTGCCCGATATACAAGGGGCGGAGGTGCTGGGGTCCATCCGCAGGCAGTTTCCGGACATCCCGGTGATCATGATGACAGCTTATGCGGGGATTCGTGCAGCTGTCGACAGCATGCGGGCAGGAGCTTTCGATTATATGACCAAGCCGGTTATACCTTCTGAGATCAGCGCCACCATCAAAAAAGCCATGAATCATAGCCAGGCTGCTGAAGCGGATTGTGGGAATGAATTTCTGACGGGCAAAAGCCGCAGGATGCTCCGGATCATTGAGCAAGCCAGGCTGGTGGCTCCCACCGATATGTCGGTGATCATCCAGGGAGAGACGGGCTCGGGCAAGGAATACATTGCCCGCCTGATTCACAGGCACAGCATGCGCAGCAAAAAAAATTTCGTTGCCATTGATTGCGGGGCTATACCAAAGGAGTTGGCTGCCAGCGAGTTATTTGGTCACGTGAAGGGAGCTTTCACCGGGGCCATCTCCGGAAAAACAGGTTATTTTGAACAGGCTAACGGGGGAACCATCTTCCTGGATGAGATAGGCAATCTCTCGTACGACACCCAGGTGAAGCTGCTTAGGGCCATACAGCAAAAGGTGATTACCCGTGTTGGGGACAGCAAACCCATAAAGGTGGATGTGCGCATTATCTGTGCTTCAAACCGCAACCTGCTGGAAGCTACCGGGGGAGGGTATTTCCGCGAAGACCTCTATCACCGCATCAATGAGTTTAAAATTGAACTGCCTTCCCTTCGCCATAGGGGTGAAGATATAATGATCTTCGCCCGGCACTTTCTGCAGCAGGCAAATCAGCAGCTTGGAAAACAGGTTAAGGATTTTGACCCTGGGGTGATAAAGATTTTCAAGGCATATGCATGGTATGGAAACCTGCGCGAATTGCGCAATGTGATCAAGCGTTGCGTTTTGATTGCCCGGGAAGAACGAATTACTCCCGACTGCCTGCCCGAGGAGCTAAGCCCGGTCTCCAGGCAGGGGCAGTCTCTTGAAATTCATGTCACAGGAAGTATGAACCTGCGCAATGCTTCCCGTGAAGCCGAACGATCCATTGTTCAGGCTGCCCTGCAGGAAGCCAACAACAACAAGTCGCTGGCAGCCCGCATCCTGAATATTGACCGTAAGACCCTGTACAATAAACTCCATAGACTAGGCCTAAAGGGGTAGACCTTCGCTATTTCTGTTTTTCAGCCAAGATCCTCATGCTCAATCTCAAAGGAGATCTTCGCATTAACAGCATATGAAACAATCTGGTTGTTTTCTACATTGGCGTTCATGTGTTTGATGTAGATAGACCTGATATTGCGCAATGTCTTGGAAGCCTCCATAACAGCATTCTGGGTGGCTTCGGTAAAACCCTTATCGGAAGATCCGATAACTTCAACTACTTTAACGATCATGATTATTCCTCCCTAATTGAATAACTGGACTGATGTTTTTTAGTTAAAGTAAAAAAACCATGCCATAGGTGTTTTTATGTATAATGCCTGGCCATTTAAGGCTTGCCGGAAAATGAAGAAAAAACCATGTGGAAAAAAATCCACAAAGAAGGCCCGGAAACATCCAGGATCTTTCCATGGCAGGACAAAGGTTCTTAATGTTTTAGTGCATGTGTAGCCTGGCCGTAATACATTTCGGCAGCTTCCATGATGGTTTCCGACAGGGTAGGATGGGGGTGGATTGTCAGTTCCAGGTCGCGGGCTACTGCACCCATCTCGATAGCAAGGGCCATTTCGGGTACCAGATCTTCGGCCCGGTATCCGGCAAAGCCTGCTCCCAGGATACGCTCGGTTGCGGGATCAATGATCAGCTTGGTAAGTCCATGGCGACGGCCCATGGCAATGGCCCTGCCCGAGGCCACCCAGGGGAAACGGGTAATTTTTACCTTCCGCCCCTGTTGTTCGGCCATGGTTTCGGTTAATCCTACCCATGCAAGGCCAACATACACTATGGCAGGAATCACTTTGGGTTCATAGGCTACCTTATGACCGGCAATATGCTCTGCAGCTATTCTTCCTTCGTGGGAGGCTTTATGGGCCAGAAGAGGTTCGCCGGCAACATCCCCGATAGCATAAATGTGGGGATGATTGGTCTGCCTCTGCAGGTTGACAGGGATGAAACCTTTGTCATCTTTTTCAACTCCCGCCTTGTCAAGACCCAGCTGCTCGCTGTTGGGGATCATACCTATTGCAACCAGCATCTTGTCGAAAGTTTCTGTTTCTTTTTTACCATCTTTTTTCTCGAAAGTGACCTTCAGTTGCTCATTCTCCACCACAGCCTCCACCACTTTGGTGCTGAATCGGGCTCCTTTAAGCAGTTCACGGTGTTCTTTGCGAAGCACATCCACCAGGTCTTTGTCGGCACCGGGCATCATGTCGGCAGTGGCTTCCATAATGGTGATCGTTGACCCCAGGGCTTTATAGATAACCGCCATTTCCAGCCCGATATATCCTGCGCCCACCACAAGGAATTTTTCGGGCACAGTTTCCAGTTTCAGGGCCGAGCGGGAGCTAAGGATCTTCTGATGATCAAAAGCCACACCCGGTAACGGGCGCGACCTGGCGCCCGTGGCAATGATGGCATTTTTGAATTTCAGCCTGCTTTTCTGCTTGTCGGTTGTAGTTACTTCCAGAGTGCTGGCATCCAGGAAAACTGCTGTTCCCCTGATGTACTGGATCTTTCGGCTCTGGGTCAGATGGCCAAGCCCTCGGGTGAGCCTGGTAACCACACTGTTTTTCCAGTTTCGCAGCCTATCAATATCCACTTTCATGTCGCGGAAATCCAGTCCCCACTGCAGGGCTTCATGGGCTTCATCTTTGACATCGGCAAAATGCAGTAAGGCTTTTGTGGGGATACAGCCATGATAGAGGCATACACCTCCGGGATTTTCGTTGGGATCAATCAGGGTGACCTCAAGGCCAAGGTCGGCTGCATGAAATGCGGCAGCATAGCCTCCGGGGCCCGCGCCAATAACAACCAGTTGTGTTTTTTTTTCGGGCATAACTTATTCTTTAAACATCATCAGTAAAGGGTTTTCCAGGGCTTCACACAACCAGCGCATAAAGCGGGCAGCCTCGGCCCCATCAATCAGGCGATGATCGTAGGACAGCGACAGGGGAAGTATTTTGCGGGGCTTGAACTCACCATCCATAAAAACAGGTTCCACTGTAGTACGCGATACCCCAATTATGGCTACATTGGGCCGGTAAATGATGGGGGTGAAGTTGGTGCCCCCGATTCCCCCCAGGTTGGAGATGGCAATGTTACCACCCTGCAGCTCATCGGGCTTGATCTTTTTGGCGCGGGCTTTTTCGGCTATCTCACCCAGCTCCTTTGAAAGGGTTACAATAGACTTGCGATTCACATTCTTAATTACCGGTACCAGCAGCCCCCGATCTGTATCAACGGCCACCCCTATATGGTAATACTTCTTGTATACGATCTGCCCGTTTTTCATATCCAGGCTGGCGTTAAATTTCGGGAACAGCTCAAGACCTCGTGCCAGTACCTTCAGCAGTATTGCCGTTACCGTCAGCTTGGTTCCCTCTTTTTCAACTAAGGGCGAATATTTCTGACGGAAAGCTTCCAGCTCGGTTACATCTGCCTTATCGAACTGGAATACATGGGGTATGGATTGCCAGGAGGCCACCATGTTTTGGCTGATGCGCTGGCGGATGCTATCCAAGGGTTTACGTTCCACTTCTCCAAAGCTGCTGAAGTCGGGCAGTTGGTAATCATCAGAAACGGCAGCTTCCTGGCCCGATTTGCTGATCATGTCTTTGGCATAGGCTTTAATATCTTCGGCCGTGATGCGGCTATAAGGGCCGGTACCTTCCACCTTATGAACATTAACACCCAGCTCCCGGGCCAGGCGTCTGACAGAGGGTGAGGCAGCTACTTCATCTTGTGGCTCTTCCTGCAAAGCCTCTGCTTTGGCAGCTGCAGGCTTCGGTACGGGTTTTTCTTCCCGGGCTTCTTCCTTTTCTTCCTTTTCTTCTTCTTCTTCTTCCTTTTCTTCCTCTTCTTCCTTTTCCTGGGGCTGCTGTGGCCCTCCGGTCTGCTCTTTCCCGGGTTCCTCTTTTTTGGGTTGACTGGGCTCTTTATCTGCTACAGCATCCTGGTCACGGGCTGAATATTCTTTTGCTTCATCCCGGGATTCTTCTTCCTTTTCTTCCTTTTCTTCCTTTTTTCCCTCAGCTTCGGTTTCTAGAACCATGACAACCTGGCCTACTTTAACTTCATCCCCCTCACTGACGCGAATTTCTTTGACCACCCCATCAAAATCGGCTGGAAGCTCAAAGGTGGCCTTATCACTTTCCATCTCCAGGATGTTTTGGTCCTTTTCTATCGTATCGCCTTCTGATACCAGTATGGTAAGCACGGTGGCATAATTGACATTGGCTGCAATTTCTGGCAACTTTATTTCTTTGATCATAGTGCAGAATTTTTAAATGTCTGTAGGGTTGACTTTGGATTTATCAATTTCCAGTTCCTTGAAGGCTTTTTTCACCACTTTCTTATCCAGATCGTCGTTAATATGCAGGCTATGCAGGGCTGCAAAGGCAATATAGCGGTGACTCACCTCGAAGTATTCTCTCAGGGCTTCGCGCGAATCGCTTCTTCCAAAGCCATCTGTTCCCAAAACGGTCAAGATTCCCGGAAACCAGCGACAAACTGTCATAGGGATAGCCTTTACATAGTCATGTGCAGCAATGCACAGGCCTTCTTCACCTTCAAAACACTCTTCAATATAGGTTTTGCGCGGTTTCTTGTCGGGGTTCAGGCGGTTCCATCGGTCGGTGTCACGGGCATCATCATAAAGAGCTTTATAGCTGGTAATGCTCCAAACATCGGCACGCACCCCATATTTTTCTTCCAGCACATCGGCTGCCTTCAGGGCTTCATTCAATATGGCGCCGCTACCCAACAGGTGTACCTTGTATCCCTTGTTCTTTTGTGATTTGCGGAATTTGTACATCCCACGTATGATGCCTTCCTCTGCACCTTCGGGCATTTGGGGCATGGGATATTTTTCATTGAGTACGGTGATGTAGTACATCAGGTCCTGTTGTTCTACGAACATGCGGTTGATGCCATCTTTTACAATCACTGCCAGTTCATAGGCAAATGCCGGGTCGTATGCCCTGATGCTGGGCACCGACATTGCAATCAGGTGGCTGTGCCCATCCTGGTGCTGGAGGCCTTCGCCGGCAAGGGTGGTGCGCCCGGATGTACCTCCGACCAGAAAACCCCTGGCTTTGGCATCGGCTGCTGCCCAGATAAAGTCGCCAACCCGCTGGAAGCCAAACATGGAGTAGTAGATAAAAATGGGCACCATATTTATCTGGTGTGTGGCATAGGCTGTACCTGCGGCAATGAACGAGCCCATGCAGCCTGCCTCGGTAATTCCTTCCTCAAGGATGGCCCCGTCGGTAGCTTCCTTGTAATACAGGAAGCTGTCCTTGTCAACGGGTTCGTAATTCTGCCCCACGTGTGAGTAAATACCTACCTGCCGGAACAGGGAGTCCATCCCGAAGGTTCTTGATTCATCGGGTACGATGGGAACAATGCGCTTTCCAATGTTTTTGTCGCGCAGCAATTTGCTCATCATCTGAACCATGGCCATGGTGGTGGCATATTCACGGTTTCCGGATCCTTCCAGAAATTCCCTGTAGAGGCTGTCATCGGGTGCCTGCAGGGGTTCGGCTTTTGCCGCACGCACGGGCAGGGAGCCTCCCAGTTCCTGCCTTCTTTTTTTCAGGTATTTGATTTCCTCACTGTCTTCATCGGGTTTATAGAATGGAGCCTGTCGTGCCTCCTCATCCGAGAGTGGGATCCCAAAACGGCTTCGGAATTCAAGCAGCTCCTGTTCGTTGAGTTTTTTCTGCTGATGGGTTACGTTCCTTCCCTCGCCGGCCTCTCCCAGGCCGTATCCTTTTATAGTCTGGGCGAGGATTACTGTTGGCTGGTTCTTTGTGGCGCAAGCCTGGCGGTAGGCGTTGAAAACCTTCTGGGGGTCGTGGCCGCCACGGCGAAGTTTATGAAGTTGTTCATCGGAATATTTCTCAACCATTTGAAGCAATTTGGGATGTTTGCCAAAGAAGTCCTTCCGGAAATAGGCCCCTGATTCCACAACATATTTCTGGAATTGCCCGTCGGGAGTATCTTCCATAATTTTCAACAGATGTCCTTCGGTGTCCTGAGCCAGCAGAGGGTCCCAGTCCTGCCCCCAGACAACTTTGATCACCCTCCAGCCAGCACCCTTAAAGGCTGCTTCCAGCTCCTGGATTATCTTGCCGTTTCCGCGCACCGGCCCGTCCAGGCGCTGCAGGTTGCAGTTGACAACGAATATCAGGTTGTCGAGCTCCTCACGGCTGGCAACTGTCAAAGCGCCCATTGATTCTGGTTCATCCATTTCACCGTCGCCCATAAAGGCCCAGATTTTCTGGTTGCTTTTTTTCACCAGCCCACGGTCTTCCAGGTATTTGACAAAACGTGCCTGATAAATGGCCATCAGTGGCCCCAGGCCCATGCTCACGGTGGGCATCTGCCAGAAGTTGGGCATAAGCCGCGGATGTGGATAGGAGGTAAGCCCTCCTTCAGGAGATAATTCCCGGCGGAAGTTCTTCAGGTCCTCGGCAGAAAGCCTCCCCTCAAGGAAAGCCCTTGCATAAACCCCCGGGGCAGCATGCCCCTGGAAATATACAATGTCTGCATGCTGGTCCTCGAGTTCCCCGCGGAAAAAGTGGTTAAAAGCAACTTCAAGTAAAGTGGCCGAAGAAGCATAAGTTGAGATATGCCCTCCGATGCCTTCCGAAATGATGTTGCCTCTAACCACCATGGCCATGGCATTCCAGCGCACAAGGCTCTTGATGCGTCTTTCTATCTCTCGGCTCCCCGGAAAAGGTACTTCCTTGCGTGGTGAGATGGTATTGATATATGGTGTGTTGCCCGGGCATACTGCCATGATGCCATGCCTCTGGGCCTTTGCCTGCAATAATCTCAAAAGGTCGCGCACTCTGCCGGGGTCCTCAGTTTGAATCACATACTCGAGGGCTTCAAGCCATTCGCGGTTCTCTATCTCGTAAAATTCTTCCTTTGACATGGTTATAAGCATTTTAAGGTTTTTGATGCTTCCCTGATATAGTGAAATTCCAGGGGGTTGTGCTTGTATTTAAATCATTTGGTACTTTTTTGTCTGCGCTTCTGGTTTTTGCAATGGAAACAAATCATACATCAAAATGTTTTGAGTAGCATGGGAGCCTGCGGCAGGATGAAAAAATCCGGCAGGGTGTGCCGGATGTATTTTGACGGGAAGGGCGGAATCGAACCGCCTGGCTACCGAAGAATGCAAGTTTTTTTATGCTCCCGAACCTTAACCAGGGCATCAGGCATTATCCCGGGCAGCACCCGCTTTTTTTGGTGCGGGCGAGAGTCCATCTCTCATCTTCCCTTTAAAAAGAACTTTCATTAGCAATGATCTACATCATGCTAGCCTTTAGCTGGATGTTTACTGCTTTCAAAGCCCTGGAAACGGGGCAGTTTTCCTTGGCATCATTGGCGATGCGATGGAAATCCTCTTCCGGGATGTCGTTTACCTTTGCCCTGGTTTGCAGCAATATACCGGTAACAGAGAAGCCGCCGGAGGTTTTTTCAAGGGTTACTTCGGCTTGTGTTTCAATGTTTTGGGGTGTGTAACCGGCCTGGTCCAGTGCATGGGCAAAAGCCATGGAAAAACAGGTGGCATGGGCAGCTCCAATGAGTTCTTCAGGGCTGGAGGCCTCCTTGTTGTCCTCAAAACGTGATGGAAAGGTTACTTTTCCTGAGTACCCGCTTGTTTTCAGGGTAAAGGTTCCTTTTCCCCTGACAAGATTGTCTTCCCAGCTGGCGCTCGCATAATGTTTACTCATAGTTTGTTGTTTTGGTTGGAATTAGTTAATAATAGTTGATCAATGTTTTGTCTTGATGTACTGAAAAACCCTTCTTGGGGCTAATTGTTCATTGTCCTGATCATTTCTCAGAACCGAAGCAATGCATTCAGCCTGGCGGAGGGTTCAGGCATCTCATCGGGTTCCAAAATATAGACGGTTCCGCTGTTGAGTATTGTATTTACGGCGGCCATGTTCACCAGGCTTACATTTTGCCCTTCCTGTTTTTCCCGTACCACTGCCTGGTTGGTTTCGGATTCATAGATTCCCCAGATTTCGGCGCCTTTGCGGATAAACAGGGTATCGATACGCCCGTTGATGGCTGCAACAATAACTTCTTCTTCCCGGAAAGATGATCTTTTTATGGCCAGGGCTTCTTCGAAGGCCCCAATCTTTTCCCTGCGTTTGCCATCGAAATGATCCTTCAGCAGGGCTTTGGCCTTCTGGTGAAGCTGATGAGGTTTTTCGTATTCGGGATTTCCGGGCAGGAATTCATCATACAGGTATTTATAATCATTGGCTTCTTTATAAATGGGCACCAGGTAGTCGACAGCGGCCAGGATCAGCGGGTGATTCTTGTCGTACAAAAATTGCATCATGCCCTGGTTCACTCCTCTGAAAAACTTGAAGATTTCTTTTTTGGCCTGTTCGCTGGGAGCTCCATGGCCGTGAAACATTGCCTGGCCAGAGTCGGTATGGCCGGTGCGAAACTGGAGGTTCTTTTGCTGGTAGTCGAATCCTACCACTTCTTCCAGGCGGGCTGGCAGCAGCTCGTCGAGCACCAGGTGTTTTAACTCGTGGGGAAATCCTTCATATACCCTTACATCTTTCAGGCTCAGGGCAAGCAAATAGAAATGGCCGTTGTCGTTCAGATAAGGGATCAGGGGTTCAAGATAAAAGTGGTCACTGATATAGGTTCGGGGTTCAAAACCAACAGGCAGGGTATAATACTCAAAAAGCTCTGGGTTGATAAAAATGGCAAGGCCTTCCATTTGGGAGCTCCAGAAGCCAGTATCTTCCAGGATTTTTTCAGCCGGGCGCAGGATCTTATCTATTTCATGATCTTTGAGCTTGTAAGTGCGAAGTTCTTCCCGCACGGCTTTGATCTTGTTTTTGAGGTGTTTTTGGTCAACCAGTTCATTAACCTCCATCCCGGCCCTGTGGGTGGGGATAAAAATACTGATGCAATGAGCTTGGCGGATATTTGCCAGTTTATGAAAACGTTCTGCTGATAGATGCTTCATATCTTTTTCCTTTAGGAGAACAATAAAGATTTACCATCTCCCCAACCTGGGGAAGACAATGATACAGGGGCTACCTGGCAATTTTCAGCAAGGTGCCTGCCTGAACCTGGGTATTTAATTCCATGTTGTTCAGAAAAGCGAATTCTTCCATTTGTTGCTGTGGGACGTTGTGCTGGCGGAACACTTCCACCAGGGGGGCATTCTGCCGGGCCCTGATGATATGCAGGCGTACGGGCTGGACATTGATCCTGGCAGGATCGTTCAGGCGGTTGAAGCTTGTCATGGTAGCTTCGAAGGTGGGTGCGTATTTATCGAATTCCCCTTCAAGCGAAACTCCATGGAAGGCATAATAGGTGCCATTGTCGTCGATAAAGTAGGAGAGCACCCGGATGGTCTGCTGCTGGGAAGTTTGTGTTGAGATGGTAGCAATTGCGGGCATTCCGTTTACTGTTGTCTGCTGGCTTTGATGCACGTTCAGCTGAAGCTGCTGAAGGGAAGCACTGGCAGCTGCTTCAAGGTTGTTTTGCTGCACGATATTGAACACCATCAGGGCGCGTCTGTCCTCGGGTCCCATCCTTACCTGAACGGGCATATTCTCCAGCTCCCATCCCCGGGGTATCGGAAACTGAAAACGCAATTCGGGATGGTAGAAGGCGTCTCCATGCACGTAGCCCTGGCGGGGATCTTCCCCGTAGACCATCCCCTCAATCATCTGAAAGTAGCTTTCTGTATTCACTATCCACTCCTGCCGGTCCAGGCTGTCCTGCCATCTTTTGGCATCCTGGTGTACATCACTGTAGCGGTCACCCGGGTCAGGATGTGTTGACAGAAAGGTAGGGATGCCTCCATGCTCGCTGCCAAGGTTCATCCGGTCGAGAACCTGGAAGAAATCGGCCATTCTGCTTGCATCATAACCCATCATGGAACTGTATTGAACACCCAGCCGGTCGCTCTCACGCTCATCATCCCGGCTGAAGCGCAAAAAAAGCAGCTGCATGCCTGCCATGGCAAACTCCCCGTATCGGCGAAATTCCTCCGAGGCGATCATACCTCCGATAAGCAGCAACTGGCTTAACTGCTGGGTTGCCTGCCGGGTAACCATATGCCGGGCGGTAATGTGCCCCATTTCATGGCCAAGGACTCCTATGAGCTCGGCTTCGCTGCTAAACTGGGCAAGAATACCGCGGGTGAAATAAATGTATCCTCCCGGGGCTGCAAAAGCATTTACAACGGGTGAATCCAGAATGCGAAAATGATATTCAAGCTCAGGACGATGCGACAAGCGTCCCATTTCATTGCCCTTCTCGCGGATAAAATTCATCAGGGCTTCATTTTCGTATTCGCCAAAGGTGGCTACTATCTGAGGATCATATTGCCGGCCAAGCTCTATTTCCTGCCGCTCTGACATTGTCACAAACTGCCTGCGACCTGTAACGGGATTACGGGCGCAGGAGGAAACAATTAAAACTAGCAGGAAGAACAGCCAAAGATTACGATTAGCGGGTTTAGTTACCATATTGGAGAATATTGAATATAGTGCATGTTTCTATTGCCATACACCAATGGTTTTTTTAAAGCTGTATGGTGTAAATTTATGGATAAAAATGATAATCACCAAAAAGTATCACCAGCAGTTATCATATTTTTGTTAAATTTGGAGTATGAAAGAAATAATCCTGAGAATACCGGAATCTGTAAATCTAACTGAAGGAGAAATTCGCCGTTTCCTGGCTGCCAGGCTTTATGAATCAAAAAAGATAAACCTGCAGCAAGCTTCAGAGCTGGCCCAGGAAAGTCAGACGGATTTCGTAGAGATACTGCACAGATATGGTGTGGAAGTGGTCAGTGATCCCCTTCCGGAAAGAACCCGCGATGCGGGGCAGTTTTAATGCTTGTGGTAAAATCCAAATCTTCACTGAGGGTTTTTCTGCATCTGAATTTTAGGGGCAAAAACAGCAGTAGCTTTCTTTGGCTGAGGTTTAATTGACCATCAGCATTCAGAAAGCTACTGCGTTTTTATATGCTTGTCTGGCGGGCTTTTATCTTTATTTTTATCCGTATTAAATTCGCAACAAATTCGCATTAAATCCGCAGTAAACTCGCATCAAATTCGCGATTTCGCGAATTTAGTGCGAATTTGGTGCGAGTTTACTGCGAATTTGGTGCGAGTTTAATACGGCGAGGACCAGAGGCGAACTCGAAAGAAGAACCAGGCAGTAACAGAGGGTTTATTTCCCGGGGCTGGCGATAAGGCGGTTGCTGATGGCCCCCAGGCCTTTTTGCAGCTGTCCGGTTAAGGTGACAAGCAGCAAACGGCGCAGCCATGGTTTGAGAAAACGGGGCCCTATCAGCCCGTTGATCACTACAATAGATAAAAGGAAAAGGGTCTTTTTCATCAGGATAATAATTGCGATTTTCCTTAACCTAACGCTGCCGCCATGAGTTCATTGCCCTCAAAAGGTGAAGAAAAGTGAAAAGTTGCCCCGGTGCTGATCCTCTGCCTATTGTTGCCTGATAAGAAAATGGTAGCCTACGCCTTTTTTGGTCATGATCTCTATTGCAGGATCCCCCGAGAAATAATCCCTTAGCCGGGAGATATATACATCCAGGTTGCGGCTATTGGAGTAAGAGTCATCACTCCATATCTCCAGCAGGATATCTTTCCGGAACACGGGTTTTTCGGGTTGTGCTGTCAGAAGTTGCAGAAGGTGAGTTTCCCGTTGTGATAATTTTCGTACTTGCTCCCCCAGGTGAAGCTCATAAAGCTGTGGATAGAATTGATAGCGGCCAAGAGAGATCTTGCCGGAAGAACCCTTATGATTTGGCGATACCATTTTCAGCAGGTTATGTATCCTGGCAATGAGTTCTTCCATGCTGAAGGGTTTCCGGAGGTAGTCGTTTCCCCCGGAAGCAAAACCTTTGAGAAGGTCTTCGGTTTGAACTTTTGCCGTAAGGAAGATAATAGGCATCAGGGGGTTTACCTTCCTGATCTCCCTGGCAATGGAAAAGCCATCCCGGTAGGGCAGCATCACATCCAGCACACATACATCCGGGTTGTATTGGTGAAAAGCTTCCATGGCAAGTGAACCATCACCCACTGGATGTACATCAAAATCACGGCTTTCAAGGCTTTCCTGAACAATACGCGACAAAAAAGGTTCATCTTCTGCATATAATACCCGGATCTTTTCCATACTGATCATGGTTTTGGAAATTTCACATCAAAACGTGCCCCCCGTGCTTCCTGGCTTACCAGGGTGATCTTGCCTCCATGGCTTTTTACAACTCCTGCAACATAATGCAGGCCCAGCCCATAACCTTTTACTGTATGCACATTTCCCGAGGGTACCCGGTAGAACTTATCAAAGATCCTGTGCTGGTGCTGGCTGGCAATGCCCGGCCCGTGATCGGTTATGCTAAAGAGTACATGATCGGGATGCTCGCAAAAAGACAGCATAATCCCACGAGGATCCCGCGCATATTTAAAACCATTGTCAACCAGGTTATAAATCATCTGGGTTAAATGCTCCTCATGACCAATGATATTGGTATTCCCCGAAAACTCCATGGAAAGTGGGGTATTGGTTTTTTCGGAGATCAGCTTAAAGGAAGCCACTACCTTAGCAGTTATCTCTTTCAGGTCGACTACGCCCCTGGCTGATCGTATTTCCTTTTCATAATCAAATACAGAGGTTTTTAATATCTTGTCGGTCATCAACTCCAGGCGATCCAGTTCATGACGGGCCATATCAATATATTCTGCTGCTTTGGCAGGATTTTTCAGAACATCAAATTTTTTCATTGCTTCCAGAGCAACCCCTACGGTGGCCACAGGAGTTTTCAACTCATGTGTCATGTTGCCTATAAAATCATTTTTTTGTTCAATGAGCCTTTGCTGCGACAATAAACTGCGGTAGATCATAATAAAGGAAACCAGGATCAGGGCCGAGATAAAGATCGAGAAACCAAACTGGGGCATCATTCCCTTTAACAGGAACCACCTGACCCCTTTAAAATTTGCTGCGTATACTGTGTTCATTCCAATGGGGTAAAATGCTGTGGCAAAGGGCAATGAATCGATGCTTCCCGGGGGCATCTGGCGGAATCGTCCATGCTGCGACCAATCCACATCCCTTTCCAGGATCAGCATTTGCAGGTTCTGGAAACGGGGCAACAATACCCTGTGAAAATGCATTTGCAAAGAGTCGGGGGGATATGGCCTGGCATGGCGGTTAAACATGACGCGCATGTTGGAAGCAGACAGTGCATTTTCCCCGTTCGATAAACTATCATTCTTTTCTGCGGGGTCAATCATGATGGTGATGGACCGTCCCATGGTCCTTGGCGGTTCTTGTTTTAATCCAAAAAGTGAATCTTCTGGCAATTCTCCACTCGAAGAATAGAGGTTTACCTGGCTGAAGAATAAGGAATCGGCAAGATGGTGTACCGTGGTTCGAAACAACAGGTTTGTTTCGCGTTTGAAAGCATCCGAGGCTCCCTTGTATTCCGAACGCAGCCAAAGGCCCTGCAGTATCATCAGCAACACAATGCTCAGCACCATGAATAAAACCGTGAAAGGGAATTGTATTTTTTTCATGGTTCAAAATTAACGCATTAACCCAATTAGCAGATTCCTTTAACCTTTTATTAACCTTGTTGCAGAACCTGTTAACCCAATAGTAGAATAAGTGTTTGTAGTTTTGTGGCATCCAATCGGGAAAACGCATTATCAACAAATAAATTTTCAGTTCTATGCAGATGAAAAAATTAATCACGGGTATATTGCTTGTTTTATTATCAGGTTTTCTTTCAGCCCAGATAATACAAGGGGTGATACATTATGAGGTGACCATGGATGTTCACCGTAGCCTTCCTGCTGAGCGGCAGGAGCTAAGGGCCATGATCCCGCAGTTTCGAACCGATAATTTCCAGTTGTTCTTTAGCCCATCTGAGAGCCTTTACAAGCCCAGGGAAGAGGAGGAACTGCCCTCCGGGCCAAGGGGGGGTGGTGGGATGCGCGCCATGATGCGAATGCCCCGGACAGAGACATACATTGATCGTGGATCGCGCGAACGAACCGTAGCCCAGGATATGATGGGAAGGAATTTCCTGATTGTTGATACCATCAGCATTCAGCCCTGGAGGTTTGGCAATGAGCAAATGGAAATAGCCGGCTTCATGTGCATGATGGCCTGGTATACCGATACGGTGGCAAACCAGGAAGTCACTGCTTGGTTTGCACCCCAGCTGCCTCCTTTTATGGGGCCCGACCGTTTTGTTACCCTGCCGGGTACTGTGCTGGCCGTTGACATCAACAACGGGGAGCGGGTATGGGTTGCCCGGAGTATTGAAGCCCGGGAGGTAAAAAAAGCAGAAATTCGAAAGCCAAACCGTGGAGAACGAATGACCCGTGAACAGTTCGAGCGCATGGTGGCCGAACAGATGCAGCGAATGGGTGGTGGTGCAGGCGCAGTTTTCAGGTTCTAATGAGATTTGTATAACTTTTATAATGATTCCATGCAACGACTTTTAATTCTTACTCTTTTTAGTCTGATCAGTAGTATCCTGGCTTTTGGCCAGCAATATACCATACAGGGAAAGATCGTTGACCCCGACAAACAGGGTCTTCCCAATACAACCCTGCTGCTGCTGCGCACTACCGATTCAACAATGGTAAATTATGCCCTGACCGATATTCAGGGTAACTTCCAGATCAAAAATATGCCCCGGGCAAGTTACCTGCTTCGGGTTACCTATATTGGCTATGCTACCCGCCTGGTTGACATCAACCCTCCATCGGGGAATACCCTTGATCTGGGTACTATAATGCTTGAAAATGAGCGGGTATTGCTTCGCGAAGTAAGCGTTCAGGAAGAGAGAATTCCAATGCGCATCAAAAACGACACTATCGAATATGATGCACTTGCCTTCAGACCTCTTGCCAATGAAGTGGTGGAGGACCTGTTGAAAAGAATGCCCGGCATGGAGGTACAGTCCGACGGGAGCATTCTTGCCCAGGGTGAAACAGTTCGCAGGGTTCTTGTCGATGGCAAGGAGTTCTTTGGGCGCGATCCCAAGATGGCTACCCAGAATCTGCCAGCGGATGCTGTTTCAAAGGTTCATGTTTTTGATCAGCGTTCCGAACAGTCGCTTTTTACAGGCATAGATGACGGGCAGCGCGAACGCACCATCAACCTGGAACTTAAAGAAGACCGCAAGCAGGGGCTTTTTGGCAATACCAGCCTGGCTTATGGTACCGAGGAACGCTTCATGGGGAGGACCAATATCAACCGTTTTGATAAAAATGGTCAGTTTTCCATCCTGGGTATGGGCAATAATGTGAACCAGCAGGGCTTTTCGATCGGCGATTACCTGAACTTCAGCGGAGCAGCTCAGAGCCTGATGGGGGGAGGGGGTATGCAGATGGGTCGCGCAGGGGCAGGAATCCCTATCAGCTACGATGGTCGGGCTTCCACCAACGGGCTGATGAACTCCTGGGCAGGGGGGCTTAACCTGAACCGGAAAATCAGTTCAAAAACCGAGTTGAATGCCAGCTACTTTTACAACACCCTGGATCATGATATTACCCAGGATCTGGCAAGGGAGAATTTTCGCCCCGAGGGGAATTTCAACCAGGATCAGGAAAGTGTCCAGGAAAATCAGAATTTCAATCACCGGCTGAATATGCGCCTGGATCATAGCTTCAGCGATGCAAGCAGTATTTTGTTTACGGCCAATACCAGTGCCAATAAAACCCAATCATCCCAGCAGAGTATTAGCAAAACTTACGATGAGCTGGGGACACGTAATCTTAGCAACCAGCTGAACCAGGCAGAAGGCATGAGGCTGAACCTTGAATCGAGCCTTTTGTGGCGGCAGCGACTCAATAAGCCTGGCCGCACACTTACCGCCGGCATGGATATCAGGGTCACCGACAATGAGCAGGAGGGAAGCCTGGAAGCCCGCAATGAATTTTTCAGGATCAACCCCTCGATCGAAAATATTTCCCAATTTAGGGAGGAGGTAAGCTATAACCGAAATCTGGGGATGAATGCCACTTATACCGAGCCACTGGGAAAAAGAAGGTTCCTGGAGGCAAACTACCGCATCAGCCAGAATTTCAACCAGGTTGATCAGAAGGTATTTGACCAGGAAGGACAACTTATGGTACCAAACCTCCAATTGACAAATGAATACAACAACAGCTATTTGTTTCAGCGGGCAGGAGTTAATTTTCGCCTGGTTAGGGAACGTTATAACCTTACCCTGGGAAGCAATTTGCAGATATCCAGTTTAAGGGGCAGGCTGGTTACCCTTGAGCAGGAAGTGAACCGCGATTACACGAATGTTTTGCCGGTGGTTCGTTTCAATTACGAGTTCAACAACTTCCGCCGCTTGATGGCCGATTATGAGACCAGTGTTCAGGAGCCTTCCGTCAGGCAGCTGCAGCCGCTGGTTGATAACCGCGACCCGCTGAACCTCTATCAGGGGAACCCCGGGCTGAGGCCCTCATACCGCCATCGGGGGAATATCCGTTTTAACAACTTTAATCCAGTATCCTCCTTTGGCTTCTTTGCATTCCTCTCGGCTGATTACGTGGCCAATGCCATTACCAACTCCGTGAGCGTGGATGAGTCTTTGGTACGGATGGTTACTCCCGTTAACGTGAAAAACAACTTAAGCCTGCGCACTAACCTCAACACCAATTTCAACATTCCATCCATTAAAAGCAGGATGTCAGTTGGGACAACTCTTATGCACTCAAAGAGTATTAATGTGCTGGACAATATTGAACAGGAAATTGCAAACAATACCCTAGGAGCTAATACCCGCTTTAGCTTAAGGCTCAGCGACAATTTCGAAACCAGCCTGTCAGCAAATGTCAATCAGCAACTTACCAAATATGAATTTGGTGTGCTTGAGCAGGCGTTCCTGAACCAGACTTATGGCTCGGAAACCACCTGGAGCTTCCTGAAGCATTATCGCCTGGGTGTAGATTATCGTTATCAGATCTACGAGGGACGCACCGCTGCACTTGATCGTAATATCCCCATTCTTGACTTCAGCATCTCCCGCCGCTTCCTGAAGGGAAATGCCGGGGAATTAAAACTTACAGGTTATAACCTGCTTAACTACGATCTTGGGGTAAGCCAGCAGGTAGATGTAAATTACATTCAGCGACAGCTGACCAATTCTTTGGGTCGTTACTTCCTGTTCAGCTTTACCTATTCGCTGAATCAGTCATTAAATGTTTTTGAGGGACCACGACCCGGACGCGATATCCGGATCATGCATCACTAAAATCATTTTCCAGTTCTTCAGCCCGGTACAGCCTTTTAAAGTACCGGGTTTTTTTGTTTTAATTTACCAAACATCTTATCTTTGTTAAGAAATGAAGCATCTGAAAATCAGATGTTTCATGGGGATGTGATTAGTATTGCCTGATGTTTTTTTGTTTTTCTTTGAATTTTCTATAGGGTAAAGGATGGTGTTGGCGGTCTTAGACATGAAAACATTTATTTAATCCCTCTGAACCATGAAAACAACAAACAAAAAGAGAATCCTGATAGCCCTGGGGGCTTTCTTTCTCATGATCGCAACAGCCTTTAGCCAGGCTGATGCTTCCTTCATCACCATTCAGGGAGTTGTAAAAGATGCCAGGTCAAACAAACCCATTGCCTTTGCTTCAGTATTTGTACCCGAAGCTCAGATTGGTACAGTAACCAACCTGGATGGTGTTTTTACCCTGAAAATCGATGCTAAAAGCACCGCCAGGTATTTTACCATTTCTCATCTGGGATACCGGCTAACCAGCTATAGTATCCTGGATTACCTGCGCTCGGGCCGCCATCAGTTTCTTCTTGAGCTGAATTCGGTGCTGCTTGACGAGGTTGTGATACGTCCGGAGACTGCCCGTCAGTTGGTTGAATTGGCTATTAACAAGATTGAAGCCAATTACCCGGGTAATCCCAGTCGTTTGACTGGCTTTTACCGAGAGGCCATTCGCCAGCGCAGGGATTATGTTTCTATCATTGAGGCCGTTGTTGATATCGACCAGACAGCCTACGGTCCGCGAAGTAGTACCGACAGGGTGAAGATCATCCAGGGCCGGAAAAGCGCAGACGTTAAGAAAATGGATACACTGGTTGTGAAACTTCAGGGAGGTCCCCACGTATCGATGCTTCTCGATATTGTGAAAAACCCTCATATACTGCTTTCCCGCGAATGGCTGGATGCCTACGATTATAATTATGAAGACGTCGTTAAGGTAGAAAACGTTACCAATTACGTGATCAGCTTTCGCCCAAAAAAGGAATTTCCTTTTCCGCTTTATTACGGCAGGATATACATATCGGTTGACCGCCTGGGTATCACCATGGCTGAATTTAGCCTGGATCTCTCGGATGTGGATAAGGCAGTTCAAAACTTCGTGGTTAAAAAGCCCACCCGTTTGCGCTTCACCCCCACAAGAACCAATTATCTGGTCACCTATAAAGAAATGGATGGCAAGTATCATCTGAATTATGTTCGAAATGAGCTGGAATTCTTTGCTGACTACCGCCGCCGGATCTTCCGCACCAGCTACATCATTATGTCGGAGCTTGCAATTACCGACCTAAGATCCCAGGTTCTGGATGGCAGAATGAGCCAAAGGGAGGTTTTCCGCCGGAACTACATACTGGCTGACATGGTTCCCACCTACTTTGACAAGGATTTCTGGGGATCCTATAACGTGATTGAACCCGATGAGTCTATTGAATCGGCCATTGAAAAATTCAATACCCGAATGCAGAAATCCGGGTACCTGAATGAAAACAATTAATGCCTGATATCTGTATACCAAACCCGGGAGGATTATATACACTCTTCCCGGGTTTGATTTGCTAAATCAAAATGTTGCAGAAATCCCTATCTTTGAGCCAAAGCGAATGTATAATGGGCTTGATGAGTATTGGTTTTCCGACCCAAAGAAGGATAAAGGACAGCGATATTGCAGCCTTTGAGGCCCTTTTCAGGGAGTATTACCCCCGACTGTGCCGTTTTGCCTGGGGCCTGGTAAAAGATATGGATTGTGCAGAAGAGATTGTTCAGGAATTTTTCTACAATTACTGGAAGAACCGGGAGAAAATACAGATCAGGTTTTCGGTTAAGTCTTACCTGTTCAGCAGCGTGCGCAATCTCTCGCTGAAATATCTTGAACAGCAGGAGGTAAGGCGTAGGTATGCCGATCGCATTCTGGCCAGCGAAAACGAGCCCCAAGCTGGGCAGCTGGAGGCCATGCAGGCAAGGGAGCTTGAAAGAATTATCGGGAAGGCCCTGGAGGATCTGCCTGGAAGATGTCGCCAGGTATTTGCTTTGAGCCGGCAGGAAGGAAAAAAATATCAGGAGATTGCCGCCATTCTTGGTATTTCGGTTAAAACAGTGGAGGCGGACATCGCAAAAGTATTGAAACATTTACGCAAACGCCTTGCCGATTACCAGAAGGAACCTGTGAGGAAAATTTGAAAAGTACGACCTAAAATGGAAACATTTAAAAATTCACCTTCCGTTAATACCGATTTGGCCTGGAATAAACTTCTGACCCGGTTCAAACAGGATGGGCTGGTGCCGCAAAAAAAGGTCTTGCAATCAGCTCCCGGGTATCCTGTCTGGATCAAATGGGCTGCTACTTTTTTGCTATTGATAGCAGCGGGCAGCTTTTACTACCTGGGATTTATGCGAACTGGCGGGGATCAGATGCTGGCTCTGAGAAATGGGGGGGAAGATGTTACCCTGGTAAAAACTCTGGATGATGGTTCGGTTGTATACCTTGCCAATAATACCCAGCTTTCCCTACCCCGGCATTTTGATACTGATGAGCGCCGGGTACGCCTTCAGGGGGAAGCTTTTTTTGATGTGAGCCACGATCCCATGCAGCCCTTCCGCATAGAGGCATCCAATGCCCTGATCGAAGTAATGGGTACCTCCTTCAGTGTTAAAACCTTTTCGGAGGGTCAGCTGGAAGTATACGTGGAAGAAGGCCTGGTAAGGGTAAACCTTGGGGGCGATCAAGAGGTGCCTGTAATGGTAACTGCAGGGGAGGTGCTGCAGGTGGACGGGCAACAATACCAAAAAGCCCCGGCAAACGATCTGCTACTGGCCATGTGGCGCCACGACCGCATGCATTTCAAGGATGAATCTCTTGAAAACATACTGCGGGTGATCAATCGCAATTACAATGTCAGCCTGATGCTGCAGGACCCGGCTTTGGGCAAGCGGCAACTGACAGTCACCTTCTTCAACAACTCCCTGTCTACCATTACCGAATTGATCTGCCTGTCCATGAATCTTGAGGCCCGCAATCAATCCGATTCATCCATTTTGTTGGTCCCCAGATGAACCCTCAAAAGCCATATCCTGCATCATCCTGCCCCTGCTTTTCGGGAAAGCTGTTGATGCTGTTGTGGCTTTTGTTGTTTTGCTCACTTGCCCGGGCCCAAAAACCGGTAATGGATATGCGCGTAAGCCTTCCGCGGCAAACCAGTTCGGTATATTCGCTCTTAAACCAGATCTCCCGGCAAACAGGGTATTTTTTTATATACGACAGCCAGCTGATTGATAACAATCGCCGGGTGAGCATGCGCAAGACCCGGCAGGAGGTCCATGTGCTGCTGTCCGAGATTCTGCGTGACCCAGGCCTGCATTATCGCATCATTGAAAATCATATACTGATCTATCGCCCTGCCCAGGAAGCTGAACCCATTCAAGCCCTTGAAGGCAAAACCCCGGAAGCTCCTGTCTATCCAGGCTACTTTACGGTGCGCGGCAGGCTGATCGACCAGCTGACAAACGTTCCTTTGCCATATGCGGCGGTGGGTATTCCCGATAAAGGCCTGGGTATTTCAACCAACAACGACGGCTATTTCCAGCTGCGCCTGGCCAGGAGCCTGCTGGATGAAAATCTGAGAATTTCCTACCTGGGTTATAAAAGCCAAAGCATCCCCCTGCGCCTGCTGGTTGGCAATCAGGTTGATATTCTGATGGAAACCGATTACATCTCCATGCAGGAGGTGATCATCCGGTATTTCGATCCCAAATTAATCCTTCAGGAAGCACTGCAGAAAAAATCCATGAATTATAGTGCCCAACCTGTATACATGCTAAGCTTTTACCGTGAAGGGGTGCAGCGAAACCAGAAATTCCTGAATTATTCAGAAGCAATCTTCAGGGTTTACAAAACCCCTTATAATATACCCCAGGAGGAGGACCAGGTGATGTTGTTAAAGGCACGTAACATAGTCAACATCAATCGTAGCGACACCCTTGTGATGAAGCTGAAGGCCGGAGTGCAGAGCTCCCTGGATCTGGACATCATTAAACAGGTACCTGATTTTCTGGATGAGACATTTATGAATTCATACGATTTTTTCAGCGCCGACCTGGTTACCCGCAATGGTCGAAGCGTCTATGCCATCGAATTTCGTCAGAAAGAGCGTATCCGCGAGCCCCTTTACCAGGGAACCCTGTTTATTGATACCGAAAGTATGGCATTGATTGAGGCCGACTTTGAACTGAACCCCAGGTACATCCGTCGGGCCCAGGATCGCTTCCTGGTGCATGCCAGCCCTTACTATGCAGCCTCTCTTGAAAAGGCTTCCTACAGCATCCGCTACCAGTATTTCAAGGGGCATTATCACCTGAGTCATGTACGGGGTGAAATAAAGCTGAAAATACGCCGTAAAAAACAACTTTTCAGCAATAACTATATGGCTTTCCTGGAAATGGCTGTCTGCCATATCGATGACAAGGAGGTACAGCGGTTTACCCGCAATCAAACCATGCAAACCCGAACCGCACTTATCGACCAGGGCTATCAGTACGATGACAGCTTTTGGGGTGAATACAATATCATTGCACCTGAATCCAACATCAGTGAAGCCCTGTCGAAGATGCAATCAAGAATCGAGAATTTCTTTACCGACTGATCTCATCTCTTGATCAACTTCTGACAGGCTCCCCCCCGGAAGACAGGTCTTTTGGGTAAGTATTCCATGAGACGATCATCAGCACCATAAACGACAAGGGTATGGATATTATGCCCGGGTTATCCAAAGGAAAAGGGGCAGCCGAGGGGGGCATCCCATATCGTTCGAACATAGCAGGCGACAGCAAAATGAGCCCCACTGAAGAAACAATCCCGCTGATAATGGAGGCGGAAACTCCCTGCATGGTGGTTTTTTTCCAAAACAGGATCATGAAAATGGAAGGCAGGTTGGCTGATGCCGCAACGGCAAATGCCAGCCCCACCAGGAAAGAAACATTGAAATCTTTCAGCAGAATGCCAATGATAATGGCAAAAACACCTACCCCAATGGCAGCCATTTTTCCGGCCATGACCTTGGTTTTTTCATTCATCTTCATATTCAGATAATTATCCAGCAGGTCGTGGGCAATTGCCCCTGAGGAGGCCACAATCAGGCCTGAGACGGTTCCAAGGATGGTGGCAAAAGCTACAGCTGTGATGATGGCAAACAGGCCCAACCCAAAGGATTTCGCCAGTAATGGGGCCGACATATTGCTGCTTTCAACATCCAATATCCCATTGACCATGGCTCCCAGGCCCATGTATAATGTCAGGATATAAAAGGAGCCTATGGCGGCAATAGCTACAATGGTTGATTTGCGGGCATCCCGCTGGCTTGGAACAGTGTAATACCGGATAAGGATATGGGGGAGGGCCGCTGTGCCCAGAAACAAAGCCAGCATCAGGGAAATAAAATTCAGCCTCTCCCACAGGCTTGCTCCTTCCAGGCGGTAAAGCAATCCTGGGCGCATGATCTCACTACCCGAAGTGATAATCGGATACCATGCGTTGATCTGCTGACCTTCATGTGAAAAATTTACTTTTGAATACCTTACCACCTGGCTTGTTTCAAGTTGGCTGATGAAGCTCAGGGGGTTCAGCGGACCACTCTGCAGGGTTTGTTGCTCTTCTGATTGTATCACCGACAGGTGCCCCACCTGGTAAAAACGCCTCTCTGAGCGGGGGGCCCCGTTATACAGTTTATTACCCGAGGAACAGGTGCTGATGGTAAGCATTTCATCCAGAACGATTTTATCAGGGTTATTTACCAACCGGTACCAATTGTCAACACCCTGGCTCCGGATCATAACAAAGATATTGCCAGCCGATTCTGCCATTGCTTCAATCAGGTATTCCGGATTTTTCTCCAGCTGCAAATCTCCCGAATCATCATACCAGGCCGTAAGGGTCTTGTACTTGTAATGCTCGGGATAAGGGTCGGTGGAAAGTCCTTTTTTCAGGATAAAACCGGTGAGAATGACAGAAAAAACGATCAGCATCCCCCCTTTAAGAAACTGAACGTATGTGGTGGAGGTCATCCCTGCAGTGGCTACAATGAATATTACTACCGAACCTACAATCACTACTCCAATCCAATGGGGAATTCCCAGCAGGGGCATCACCAGTACTCCAGCACCTACCATCTGCGGGATCAGGTAAAAGATGGAAACAACCAGGGTGCTGATTCCGGCAGTGAGTTTTATGGAACGTGAGTTGAATTTATAATCCAGGGCATCGGTAAAGGTGAATCGTCCCATCCTTTTCATAGGCTCGGCTACAACAAACAGGGCAACGATCCATCCTCCCAAAAATCCAATGGAATATAAAAAGCCATCAAAGCCCGAGAAGGCGATCATCCCGCAAATACCTAAAAAGGAAGCTGCCGACAGATAATCCCCTGCAAAGGCAACTCCGTTTACTCCCCAATGAATACTGCCCCCGGCAGCAAAATAACTGGCAGCAGTCTGAGTCTTTCTGCCAAAGTAGAATGACAAGCCAAGCACCAGGGAAACAAAAAATAAAAAAACCACTACTGCAGCAGCTGAAATATCGTATATCATGATTTTTTATTTCTATGGTTCATTTTATTTTCCAGGCGGCTGGCCGCAATATGGTACAAGAACCCCATGATAATGGCCAGCAGTATGAGTCCAAAACCGTAAATAATAGCAAGGTTAAGTCCCAGAAAGATTTTTTTTCCAAGTAAAGCTGGTCGGCTGATGCTGATAAACACAAAACCGAAATATACCATGGCATAGAAGAAGAACAATTTCAAACCAAGCCGTGATTTACTTTCACTTGCGTGGTCCTGTTCGGGCGGGGCGGACGCTGGTTGATGAAGCATGGTTTCCGGAGGGTTAATTGATTGTTTAAAACTATTTTTCAAAAATATTATAAAAACCTATAAATGCATCATTTTTATCTTGTAAACTTTATTTTTTTTTTATTTTCTGATCTTCCGGATCATGCGGATCCGCTGTCAACCGAGCTTGCAGAGAACCAACAAGGAATTTTTTATGATAACATATTTTTTCATTAGAGGGCAAACAACTGTTTAATTTTTTTTGACTTTTATTAAACAAAATTGTCAACACCAGTGTTTTACAAGCAATTTAATCTGATCGCAATGAAGATGTTTTTTTTAATAACCAGTAGCATTTTGCTATTGCTGGGATTTTTTCAGGTAAAAACTGCCCGCAGCTCCGGACGTACCGAGCAGCATCAATATACTGTTCTTCAGGCTTTTGGGGATTTTGAGGTCAGGCAATATTCACCAGGGGTTTTTGCCCGCACACGGGTCAATAGTTCAAAGGGTTCTTCGGCTGCCTTCCGTGTTCTTGCATCTTATATATTTGGGGGCAACCAGGGCCAGCAGCAAATTGCCATGACTGCCCCGGTAGCCATGCATGTTGACCAGGGCCTTGTAATGGAGTTCATGATGCCTTCAGCTTATACGCTGGAAGAGCTTCCTTCACCCAAGGGGCAGGCCATAGAGCTTTACCGCAAACCATCGTTGAAGATGGCAGCAATTCATTTTGGCGGAAGGGCTACGGATTCAAAGATCCGTGAGAAGAGCAGGCAACTTGAGGCCTTCCTGAGACGGGAGAATATATCGCACTCCGGGAAATTCATTTACCTGGGATATAATCCGCCCTGGCAGCTTCTGAACCGACGCAACGAGATCGTGGTTGAAATCACTGAATAAAAAAGCTGATTTTATTCGCGAAGATGCTCTGTTTCCTGCCGGATGGCATGAAATTCGCTTGCCTGGTTCCATTGGGGCCAATGCCGGCTATTGGCAAGCTCGCGTCCTACCTCATAATACAGCCAAAGGTCCTGGTAGATTCCGTTCCAGTCCCAGCCTCCATGTACCACATCCTGAGGGCTGTGATACCTCTGGTCGAGGTCCTGCTGAACCTGCCGGGCGAAATCCTCATCCCGGCCTATATAATCTTCCCCCCGGGTGGGGTAAAACATGGGCACCCCTTCACGCATCAGGCTGAAATGGTCTGAGCGGTAGAAATAACCTCTTTCAGGATATCTTTCAGGTTCAAGCACCCGGTCCTGGTTGCGGGCATGGCGCTCGAAGTAATCCTGCATCTCAGAGGCCTGATACCCCACAACGGCAATATCACGGGTAGGTCCGTAAACGTTCATGCCATCGATGTTGATGCCACCAACGGTTTTTGCCAGATCAAACACCGGGTTGCTTGCATAATATCGTGAACCGATCAGGCCCGATTCCTCGGCCGTGACCGCCAAAAAAACCACCGATCGGGCCGGAGGTGGATCCATGGCAGCGAACCTGCCGGCCAGTGAGAGCAGGGCTGCTGTACCTGTGGCATTGTCAACAGCCCCGTTATAAATCTCTACTCCCTGATCAGTCTCATGCTTGCCCAGGTGATCCCAGTGGGCCATGTAAATAATGGTTTCATCAGGGTATTGGCTGCCCTCAATATACCCAATTATATTATGCGATTGCGATTTTGTGTTTCTTACATCAAAGCTTACCGAGGCCCTCATGGCAAGGTCAATTGGCCGGAAATCAGCACTCAGGGCCTGCTGCTTGAGTTCATCAAACGAATAACCGGCTTGCTGAAAGATCTGCCGGGCATAGTCAAGATGTATCCAGCCCTCAACTGTAGTCTGAGGTTGGCCGTTGACCATGTCGTACTGGGGCCCCGACCAGGAATTGCGAACAACATCCCAGCCATAGGAGGCCGGACCTGTCTCGTGAACAATAAGAATACCCTGGGCTCCCTGCCTGGCTGCCTCTTCATATTTGTACGTCCAGCGTCCGTAATAGGTCATGGCGCTACCGGTAAACAAATCAGGGTCTCCCAGCTCATATCCCGGATCATTGATCAGCACCACCACGGTTTTCCCCTTAACATCAAGGCCTTCATAATCATCCCAGCCGTATTCGGGGGCCACAATGCCATAGCCTGCGAATACCAGGCCGCTGTTTTCAAGCTCTACATGTTCCTGCAACAGGGAAGTACCCACCACCATATCGGTCAGGTACGACAGCCGGATCTCATTCCCCTGACCCTGTATTACAAGATCCGAAAAATTGTGACCCTCGATCTCTACCAGGGGAACTGCCTGCCGGTAGCTGTCGCCCACTGCAGGTTCAACCCCAAGACGCCGGAACTCATTTTCAAGAAACTCCTTGGTGAGCCTGCCTCCCCGGGTGGTAGGGGCACGGCCCTCAAATTCATCGGAGGAAAGGGTAATCACATAGTCAGGGTAGTTTTCATCAAAAACCTCAATATTGGTTCCGGCTCCGCTACGGCATGACTGTAATGCAAAATTGGCAGCCAACCAGATTATAACGGATAAAAAAGGTATAGGATTGCTGATTCTCATTATAAATATCTGATTAATTTGTTGTTTACTATATGAATAACAAAATGCGTGCAAAAAAGTTGGAACAATCAATGAGGCAATGGGGGATGCCATTCCCACAAAATTGTCTCATTGTTTCATTGTCTCATTGACTCATTGTCTCCGAACCTTACTCATGGCTGTATCCTCCCCGTATTAAATTCGCACTAAACTCGCACCAAACTCGGACCAAATTCGGACTAAATTCGCGAATTTCCGAATTTGATCCGGATTTGCTGCGAATTTAATCCGGGTTTACTGCGAATTATATATAACGATGATGCAACTTAATCCTGGAGGAAAGAATATTTCCCGGGAATCCTGAGCCGATAACTGGCGCTCAATACCTGTTCAGTTAGCACGGAAAATAAGAGAAATCATCGGGTTTTTCTTTTTTTGCTAAAGATCTGAAAGCTGCTTCTGGCCAGGTACCCAGCGTATAACCATGCTGCACCAGCCAGGGAAGTATCTTTTAGCAGTCCACCCAGCCCCACCTGGGGATCGTTAAGGGTATTGGGCAGGTGAATGGTCAGCACAAAGATCAGCAGCATTACTCCAAGCAGAAAAGCAGCCGTTCTGTCCCATACCCGGATGACAATGCTTAAGCCAGCAGCCAGCAGTGCCAGTCCGGTAAGCAAAATCCAGAAGATGCCCCCGGGTAGCCAGTCTGGTACCATAGGAGCCATTCCCCCGGCATTAATAAAATGGATCAGTCCGAATACCATAAATGGCAGCCCAAACAAATAACGTCCGATGACTCGTGTGAGAAATTCCATGATGACAAAAATAAAATGAGACAATGAGACAATGAGACAATGAGGCAATGAGTCAATGAGTCAATGAGACAATGAGTAAGTTTTATTGTAATTTCATTTAAACTGTCAGAAAATAACAATTATAGTAAAATTAATCAAAACTTAGAGTTGTTGATCAATTTCACATTTGCACATTCTCAAAATTCTCAAATTGTCGCATTAATTCCATATTCCAACATTCCAGAGGCCGGGTTCCAGGATCTCCAGTTCCAGGTTACTTTCGTATGATTGCTGGCTGGTTGGGTTTGTGACAGTGAAGCGCAGCCTGATGCTTAAGGGGAAAGATGCTTCGGTGATGCGTAACTGGCTGCCACTGCCTGTGATCAATCCGGAGGAGGCCTCCAGGCTGATCTGCGAGATCTGCAGGGCTCCTGTTTCAGCTGCCCTCCAGCGAAAGATCACCTGCCTTCCCGAATCCAGGCGGTTGACCACTACCTGGCCGATCTGCTGCCGGCTGCCAATGCGGTAAAGATCTTTGCGAAGATCGTGGGCTGAAGCAACCTGGTACATTGGTTCACGGGCAACAACCCTGCCAAATCTTTTGGAAAGGGAGAACTGCAGCCTGCTCATGCGCCTCCAGTGGTAGTCGTTGCCAAGAGGGGTGAAGGCTTGCATGTAACGGGCCTTGATATAAATTCCGGAAAATAGCTCCAGGCCGGCACCCAATGCCATGCCCATCTCGGGATTGCGGTAGGCATTGAAGCTATGGTCGGTCAGCTCGGTTTGGGTGAGTTCACCCGTGCCGTATCTTACCTTGTTTATTTGGTATTGGCTGCTTTTGATCAGGAAGTCGAAATAGGGCCCCAACTCCAGGGCAAAGAGTTTGCCATGCCAGGTACCTTGCAGGGGGATCAGCAGGGATAATTGTTCTACCTGGTTAGAAGAGGATTGGTAGGAGTGAAGGGTGCTTGACTCGTAGAAACTGGTAAAGCCCTTGCTGTTGATCAGGGCTTCAGCTTTCCAGCCGGCACTTTTGGAAAAAATGCGCTCAAAACCTGCTCCAAGGTGAAAACCCATTTGCGGGGTATAATGATTGGATTGAATGCCGGTAATGCGTGAATAATGCCCCCCGGCCCTCAGCCACCAGATACCCTGGGCTTGCAGGGCCTGCATGCACGTTGGTATCAGCAAAATGAAAAGCAGTAAGCCCTGATTGCTTCTCATAGGTAATTTTCTTTTTCCAGAGAAACAAAGATTTCCGGATTTTTGTTTCCCTGTTTTTCAGATCCGGCACCCCATCAGTTGCCCTCCAGGGGGATTTTTTTTAGACCCTCTCCCCGAAATTCAATCCTTGACAATCCAATCGCGGGCTTCCATGATCTGGGATTCATCAAAGTGACGCAGATCGCCTCCTACAAACGGCTTGCTGATTTTGGACAGAACCTCCCAGGTACTGCCAGCTGCCACTATGGCTATTTTATCGGCCGGGCGGATGAATTTGAAATAGAACTTAACATCCTCGGCAATTGCCGAAAGTTCAAGCCCCGTCAAGTTGCGGATCTCTACAAAGAACTTTAGCTTATCGTATTCGCGGTAAGCTTTCTGGACCATGGGAGTCAGCTTTTCATAATCTTGTTTTTCAACCCGCCCATCTACCAGGAAGGCAATCACATTGTCTTTTGTAAAATCAAGTACTTTAAACATGGTCAGGAATTTTTTTTAACAATCCGGTTAGCTGATAACTTAGCGCAGAAAGCCGGCTATGGCGGCAAACAGCAACAAGAGCATGAATATCCAGAAAAAGGCGCTTAGGGTAACATAGGTTGGTGAACCTGTTGTGTCCTCTGTGGGCAGCTTTTCTCCGGGATAGCGTGATCTTTCACTGGAAGGCGTAGCTGCAGCCAGGAAGATGGCAAACAGCAGAATCACAAAAAGTACGGGTAGCCAGGCAATACGCCCTGCCACAGGGCCCACGGGCGTGATCCAGGCTGCTGCTGCCAGGCCTGCAAATACCAGGATCAGGATAATTGTCCACAGGCTACCCCAGGGGCCGGTATATTTCAGCAGGTAATAGAACAAACTGCCAATGGCTATTGCTGCCAGTATGACAACTAAAAATTCAAAAAATACCATCGTTCATTTTTTTTATTTGACTATTATATATCTACAATAAATAACTGTGCCAAAATATCCGATCATTGTGGTTTAGGGAAGTCGGAGGTGGTATATTTTCGCGGAATGTGGAAAAATCTCTCAGTTGGGGAAAAATAACGACAGATTTACCTGCTTTGTCTCTGCAGTTGATCCAGGTCATCCTGGTAGTTAATATTCAGGAAAATACCGGGTTCATAAAAGGGCAGGGAGGACACTTCGGTGTAGGTGGTATTGATCATTTTCAGCATATCCAGCAGCCTGAATTTCTTTTGGCTGATGGCTTGTTCAACCGCGTCAATGGTATTTTTTTTCATGGCCAGGCAGAGGGTCTGACGAAAACCTCTTTCGCAGGGCACTACTGCATCAAAATCAGAAAGTTGCTTTTCCAGGAACTGCATCAGGGACTGGGGGATCCGGGGCATGTCGCATCCAAGAAAAAGTACCCTCTGATGGCTGGCATGGTATAATCCGCTGTGGATACCCCCGATGGGTCCGCAGCCGGTAAAAATATCGCTAATAAGAGAAATACCGGTAAAGGCGAGATCTTCGGGCTGATTGGTGCTGATGAGCAATTGGCTGCAAAAGGGTTTGAGGATTGTGGCTGCATGCTCCACCAGGGTTTTATCCCCGAATTTTGCAAGGGCTTTATCCTGTCCGAAACGACTGCTTTTGCCTCCTGCCAGAATAATGCCGGTAGTTCCGGCTAAGTTGTTGTTTAACATGTTACTGAAGCTGAAAAACAAAAATAGGTTTTTTATCCGCCTAAAAAAAATCCTCTATCATATAATTTCTTTGTATAGAAATGGTTTCAACTCAGAAGATATTTATATTTTTGGGCCTTGAACTTCGGACCTGAAAAAATTCCATATGCCTGCCGATCAATCGGTAACACAACGGTTTAGCTCCCGCGCAGGGTTATTGCTAAGTGCCCTTGGCATAGCTGTGGGCACGGGCAATATCTGGCGTTTTCCACGTATTGCCGCCCAGATGGGAGGCGAGCAGGGAGCAGGTGCCCTGATCCTGGCATGGGTGATTTTCCTTTTTTTATGGAGTATTCCGTTGATTATTGCTGAATACCTGATTGGGAGGCGCTATCGTTTCGGGGTAGTAGGTTCCTTTGTCCGGGGTATGGGAAAACGCTTTGCCTGGATGGGGGCATTCGTAGGCTTTGTGGCCACGGCTATCAGCTTCTTTTACGCGGTGATTGTTGGCTGGGCCTTGTATTATTTTTTCAGGATGCTTTTTTTCCCTCTTCCTGTGGATAATGCAGAGGCATTGCAAGTATGGGAGCAATTCCAGGGTTCACAATGGCCATTTGTGCTGCATTTTATTGCTTTGGCAACCGGGGGACTAGTCATATGGAAGGGCATCACATCTATTGAAAAGGTCAATAAGGTGCTGATCCCTGTACTGATTTTAATCATTATTTTTGCAGTGACCCGTGCCCTTACCCTGCCAGGATCCTTGCAAGGGGTGGCTTACCTGTTCAGGGTGGACTGGCAGCAGTTGGGCGATCCTGCCATTTGGCTGCAGGCCCTCACCCAGAATGCCTGGGATACGGGAGCCGGTTGGGGTTTGTTTCTTACCTATGCTGCTTACATGCAGGTTCGACATGGTACGGTGAAAAATGCGTTTATCACCGGTTTTGGAAACAATATCATCTCCCTGTTGATGGCGGTCATGATTTTCGGGACAGTATTTTCCATCATGCAGTATGGCATGGGATACAATGATCAGCAAACCCTGGAGGTGATGCAAACCAGCGGACCGGCTTCTACGGGGCTTACCTTTGTTTGGATGCCCCAGTTGTTTGCCCGCATGAGCGCCGGGGGGGTATTGGCCATTTTCTTTTTCCTTGGCCTTGCCATGGCGGGTTTCTCTTCGCTGATCTCCATGCTGGAGCTGGCAAGCCGCGTTTTGGTGGATCGGGGCCTGGGGCGAAAAAAGGCAGTGTTGGTTATCATAACCTTTGTATATTTGCTGGGAATTCCCTCGGTGCTAAGTCTTCAGGTGTTAAGCAACCAGGATTTTGTCTGGGGGCTGGGGCTGATGATATCCGGGGTGTTTATCGCTCTTTTTGCCCTGAAGCTGGGGCCTGAAGAATTGAAAAGCGGCCTGAAACTGGCTACCAACGATTGGAAGCTGGGCATTTGGTGGAACCTGTTGCTGCGATGGTTCATCCCGGCTGCCGGGATAATCCTGCTGCTATGGTGGATGTCGCTTTCAATCCGGGTGTTTGCTCCCGATGACTGGTTCAACCCGCTGAATCCATTCAGCCTGATGACGGTTATGCTGCAGTGGGCGGTTGTGATTGCTTTATTTATTGTGTTCAACAAAAAAATCGGAAAATTATACGCCTGAGGCTCTGGCCCTGGATCATTTAATATGCAGATTTTTTCACTCTATATTCACTTAAAACAATACCCACACAATGAGAAAACTGTTTTTTTTATTTCTGCCCCTCGTTATGGTGCTAGGTAGCTGCTCTATGAAGACCCCGGGGAACGACAACCCCTTCTTTTCGGAGTATGATACCCCGTTTGGAGTTCCTCCTTTCGACCGCATCAAAAACGAACACTATCTGCCTGCCTACCAGGAGGCGATCCGTCAGCATAAAGCTGAAATAGAGGCTATTGTCAGCAACCCTGAAGCCCCTACTTTCGAGAATACCATTATTGCCTATGACCGTGCCGGTGAAATGCTGAGCAAGGTGGGAGCGGTATTTGGCGGTTTGCGCAGTGCACACACAAATCCCGGGCTGCAGGAAATTGCCCGCGAAACAACCCCCATGCTGTCGGCTCATAACAATGAGATCCGCTTCAACCAGGATCTGTTTGAAAGAATTCAGGCTGTTTACAATCAGCGTGAATCCCTTGATCTGGATCTGGAGCAAACCCGACTGCTGGAAAAAACATACCAGGATTTTGCCCGCAATGGTGCTGCCCTTCCCCAGGAACAACGCGACAGGCTCAAGGAGCTCAATCAGCGTCTTTCGATGGTTTCATTGCAGCTGGGCGAAAACCTGCTGGCCGAGAACAATGGCTTCAAGCTGGTTCTTGAAAATGAGGAAGATCTGGTAGGCCTTCCCCAGAATGTGATTGCAGCAGCGGCCGAAGAAGCCCGCAAGGCTGGCATGGAAGGCAAATGGGTAATAACTCTTGCCAAACCCAGCTGGACTCCCTTTCTGCAGTATTCACAGCGCCGTGACCTGCGTGAGAAGATCTACCGCGCCTATTTTATGCGTGGCGACAACAACAACGATCACGATAATAAAGCTTTGTTTGCCGAGCTGCTGACCCTGCGCCAGGAAATCTCCCGCATGCTGGGTTTTCAGAATTATGCTGAATATTTCACCTCGGTTCAGATGGCCGAAACCCCCCAGAACGTGTATGACTTCCTTTACCAGGTATGGAAGCCTGCACTTGCACGCGCCAAGCGCGAACGCGATGACATGCAGGCTATTATCCGCCGCGAAGGAGGTAATTTCAAGCTGGAATCCTGGGACTGGTGGTATTATGCCGAAAAAGTTCGTCAGGAAAAATACGATCTTCAGGACGATGAGGTGAAGCCTTATTTCGCCATCGATAATGTTCGCGACGGAAACTTCCTGCTTGCCAACAAGCTGTTTGGTCTAACTTTCCAGGCTCGTCCTGATATCCCGGTATATCATGAGGAAGTTGAAGCTTTCGAAGTATTCGATCGTGACGGCAGCCACCTGGGTGTTTTGTTCATTGACCCGCATCCAAGGCCTGAAAAACGCTCAGGAGCCTGGTGCGGTACCTACCGCTCGGGATCATGGGATGTGGATGGAAACCGTATTTCCCCCATTGTGACCATCGTGATGAACTTCACAAGGCCTGCCGGGGACAAGCCTGCCATGCTGAGCTGGGATGAAACAACTACCTACTTCCACGAGTTTGGCCACGCCCTGCATAATTTCTTCGCAAATGGCCGCTACGGCAGAACCAGCCGCAGCGTTCCCCGCGATTTTGTTGAGCTTCCCTCACAGATCCTTGAAAACTGGGCTGGTGAACCCGCCCTGCTGAAGGAGTATGCCCGCCATTACCAAACTGGCGAAGTGATTCCCGATGAACTCATCGAGAAGCTGCGCAAGAGTGAGCATTTCAATCAGGGTTTCATCAACACCGAGTACCTGGCTGCTGCTATCCTTGATATGGACTGGCACACCATGGAAGCCAGCCTTGATATGGATGTGAATGCCATTGAAAATGCCTCCCTGAAACGCATTGGCCTGATCAGCGAGATTGTTCCCCGCTACCGTACCACCAACTTTGGCCATATCCATGGTTCAGGTTATGCTGCCGGCTACTATGTGTACCGCTGGGCCGGGGTTCTTGATGCTGATGCTTTTTACGCATTTAAAGAATCAGGCGACCTGTTCAATCAGCAGCTTGCCGATACTTTCCGCAAATATATTCTTGCTGAAAACGCACTCTGGGAAGGAATGGATGCCTACCAGAAATTCCGCGGAAAGAATCCTTCCATTGATCCTTTCCTTGAAAGAAGCGGCCTGAAATAAGCCTGATCATTTTTTTTCCACCTACCGCCCCGGCTTTCCCGGGGCGGTTTTTTTTTATTTTCTCTTCCTGTTTATATTTTTTAAAGCTTGGCCTGTAACAAAATTAATTGTTTATGCGTCCTATTATGGACAAAACTGACCGGAACCGGACAGGTCGTTGCTGGGAAACCTGTTTTGGATATTTGGTGTTAAAATTTTGAATATTAATACAATAAATGAATTGGCCTGTACTTTGATTAATTCCTGAAAAAGGATTCTGCGACATGGAAACAAGAAAATTACTGTTACTGATGTTCCTGGTGATGCTTTCCGGAGCCTATGCAGCTTCAGCCCAGGAAGTGAAAAAGCAATATGTACCTACTCGTATTGAAATCCCACCTTCAATCGACGGGATACTGGACGAACCTGTCTGGCAGCAGGGAATTTGGTCAGGAGATTTTGTGCAGCATGAACCCAATAACGGTTCTTTGGCATCCCAGCCAACGGAGTTTTGTGTTCTTTTCGACGATAACTTTTTATATGTTGGCATCCGGGCCTTTGACAGCTCCCCCGACAGCATTGTTTCGCGGCTGACACGTCGCGACAATGATGATGGGGATGCAGTAGGTATTGCCTTCGATAGTTATTATGATCAGCGTACAGCCTTTCTTTTTGGTGTAACAGCCGGGGGCACGCGTTTTGATTGGATTTTTATTAACGATGGTGATAGCCAGGATGCTACCTGGGATCCCAACTGGTGGGTAAGGACTTCCTTAAATGACAAGGGCTGGATTGCCGAAATGCGCATTCCCCTGAATCAGCTACGGTTCAAGAAAAATGGCAACGGCACCTGGGGACTCATGGTATTCAGGCAAATACATCGTTATGGAGAGTTGTCAACCTGGCAACACATTCCGGCCGATGCCCCCGGGCTGGTACACAGGTTTGCAGAATTGAAGGGAATGGAAAGTGTGCAGCCCAGGTCGATCTTTGATGTCACTCCTTATATGGTTTCCTCCCTGGAGGGTTATGAAGCACAGCCAGGCAATCCCTTTGCACCAGGCCATGGTGAACAATTCAAAGCAGGTCTGGATGCAAAAATAGGCATCACCAGCAACTTTACCCTTGACCTTACCCTAAACCCGGATTTCGGGCAGGTGGAAGCCGACCCCAGCCAGGTGAACCTGTCGGCTTTTGAGACTTTCTTCCAGGAACAAAGACCTTTCTTTATCGAGGGGCGGAATATTACAAGCTTTTCAGTGGGAATCGGGGACGGGGGAATAGGCAACGACAACCTGTTTTATTCGCGCCGTATTGGCCGACGTCCGGCCGGATCATTCCCCGTTAACGGGGATGCATTTGTTGACCGTCCGGATTTTACTCCCATTATCGGTGCAGCAAAAATTACCGGTAAAACCCAGGATGGTCTTTCTGTTGGTATTATTCAGTCGGTAACGGGTGAGACCCATGCACGGATTGCTGAATCCGATGAACATTCCCGGCAGCTGATAGAACCCCTGACCAATTTCGTAGTAGGCCGGGTTCAGAAAGATATAAATGAAGGCAATACTATCCTGGGGGGGATGCTTACCAGCGTGCACCGCAGGCTTGACCAGAACCTTTCGGAGCAAATGCACCGCCAGGCCTATAGCGGTGGGGCTGATTTCACACAATATTTCAAAGACAAGAACTGGATGTTCAATATTAATGCCGCCTTTAGCCATGTAGCCGGTGATGAGGCAGCCATATTGCGAACACAGCGTTCAGCTGCCCGGTATTTTCAGCGCCCTGATGCACCCCACCTGGGGGTGAATCCTGATTTAAGCTCCATGACCGGAACCGGCGGACGTATGCAGCTTGTCAAAGCAAGCGGGCACTGGAATATGATGGCTGCCATGCTCTGGAAATCCCCGCAGTTCGAAATCAACGACATTGGATATATGCGTGAGGCAGATCAGATCGTTCAGGTGCTTTGGGTAGGTTACAGGCAATGGGAGCCAAAAGGCTTTTACCGTAGCTATAACCTGAACATGAACCAATATAAGTTATGGACATTCGGGGGCGAAAATATCGTGAACGGTTATAATGTCAACGGCTTTATTCGCCTGAAAAATTACTGGGGGCTGAATGCCGGAATCGATTTCAACCAGGGGGTAAAAAGTACCAACTTCCTCAGGGGAGGGCCCTTGTTTTTTCTTCCCAATTACATGAGTTCCTGGTGGGGGATCAGCACTGATAACCGTCAGAACCTGGTGGCCGGTATCAGTGGTAACCTGGGCCTTGGCCAGGAAGATTATCAAAGTAATTTCCGGGTAGGGCCTTCAATAACCTATAAACCTGCCGACAATTTCAGCCTGTCGTTCAGTCCCTCCTACACAAATTTCAAAACCGATCTGCAGTATGTAAGGCAGCTTAACCTTGAGGGTGATCCCCGTTATATTTTTGGCAGCATCGACCAGAACGTGGTGAACTTCTCTTTCAGGGTGAACTATACCATTACTCCCGACCTGACAGTGCAATACTGGGGCCAGCCTTTTGTTGCAACGGGAAGTTACAGCAATTTCAAGCGCATTACCGACCCGCGCCATGAACTGTATTCTGAAAGATTCCAAATCTTTGCCCAAAACCAGATCTCCCTGGAAGATGGTATATACCGTGTAGACGAGAATGGTAATGGTACAGCAGATTACCAGTTCGGAAATCCCGATTTCAAAGTGAGGGAATTTCTTTCCAATCTGGTTGTCCGATGGGAATATCGCCCGGGTTCCTCCTTGTTTTTTGTATGGAGTCAAACCCGTTCAGGTTTTGAAAACCAGGGTAGCATGCAATATATGAATGATCTGGATGACTTGTTCAGCACACGGGCCCACAATATTTTCCTGCTGAAGTTTTCCTATCGCTGGGGGGTGCAGTAAGCTCCCAGGCAAATACCTTTTGTTCAGCTTCTCTTTATTAATTGACCACCCCTGGATTTTGGGGTGGCTTTTTTTTCGGTTACTGGTAAATGGGGTTTTCCCGCTGTCACTTCCAATTCCTTCTGCAGCAAACCAATATGAGGCGGATGATTGAATGTTAAATAAATGAAATTGCAAGCTTTTGACCCGCAGGTGAAAGGCTTTTATTTTTTATTTTTACATAAATCAATAAATGATGGAAATTAAACTCCCCGCTTATGCCAAACTGGTAATAATCCTTCTGGGATTAGTTCTTACTGTGTTTGTAATGATTGAAGCCAAACCGGTTCTGGTACCTTTGCTGATCTCGGGTTTTCTGGCTGTGTTGATCAGTCCGGTAACCGCATGGCTTGAGCAAAAGGGGGTGCCCCCCTTTCTTTCAGTAGTGATAAGTGTGATTGCTCTACTGGCCCTGCTTGGCGGGTTGATGTATTTCTTTTACAACCAGATACTGGGATTTGCCCGCGACCTGACCGCCCTTGAACATCGCGCTGCCGAGATCATTGCTTCGGTCAATGAATTCCTGGAAACCCATATTGAGGGTGCCGTTCCCATTTCCATGGAAAGTATACAGAATGCAATATTTATTTATATCAGCGAGAATACTGCCGCCCTGACCCAGGGAGTGATTGCAACGGCCACCTCACTTACTATGATTTTTATCATGCCTGTTTACGTGGCCCTGTTTTTATATTTCCGGCAATTTCTGACGCGTTTTCTGCTGATGGCTTTCGCCGATGAACACAAGAAAACTGTCCAGCGGGTAACTTACCGGGTAAAAGGAGTGGTGAAGAATTATATAACGGGGATGGCAGTTGTAATCCTGATTCTTGCTGTGTTAAACAGCATTGCCCTGCTGAGCTTTGGCATTCGTCATGCCCTTCTTTTTGCCAGTTTCGCTGCCCTGCTGAATGTGATTCCTTTCCTGGGGCCTTTCATCGGGGCCATACTTCCCATTACATTTGCTTTACTTACAAAAGATTCCCTGTTTTATCCCATTGGGGTTTTTCTAAGTTTTTACGTCATCCAGGTGGCCGAAAGTAACTTTTTTACCCCCAAGATCGTGGGAGGTAAAGTGTCAATGAATCCCCTGATGACAATTATTGCCTTATTTATTGGCAATTTCATCTGGGGCCTTGCCGGTATGATCCTGTTTATTCCCGGGATGGCTGTTCTGAAGGTTATTTTTGATGAAGTGGAAGGAATGCAAGCATGGGGTTTTTTGTTGGGCGATACTCAGGCTGACACCCTGAAAAAGGATCAGGTGGATGTGGGAGAAAAGATCCGAAGGATAAGGGGCAGGTTCCGCCTGTAATACCCACTTCATTTTTCCTGCCAGATATCATCCGGATACTCAATCTGGGTTAAATACAATCCATGTCCAGGAACCGAATATCCGGCTTTTCGCCTGTCGCGGCTGTCCAGTATCTGCTGGAAGTCGTCCAGGCTGATTTTTCCCAATCCTACTTCTGCAAGGGTGCCCACTATTGCTCTTACCATATTGCGCAGAAACCGGTTTGCCCGGATCTCGAACACCAGAAGGTTCCCATTTTTTTCCCAATTAGCGCGGCTTACCTGGCAGAGGGTAGTTTTAACCTGGGTGTTGGATTTTGAAAAGCAGGCAAAATCCCCGGTATTTAGCAAAATGTCGGCAGCCTGTTGCATGGCAGAAACATTTAGCGGGGGTTCAAACAGCCAGGCACGTCCCAGTTGAAATGGATCCTTGCGGGTACAAATTTTGTACTGGTATGTCCTGCTCAATGCGCTATATCTGGCGTGTGCCCTGGAATCCACCTTCTGGATTTTCTGAATGGCAATCTGCGGGGGCAGCATGCGGTTGAGCTTGTAGCATAGCTGCGGATAATTCAAAGTTACTCCTGCCTCCAGATCCATGTGGGCATAATAACTGCTGGCATGCACTCCGGTATCCGTGCGCCCGGCTCCTGTGACTGCTACAGAATACCCCATTAAAAGCTCCAGGGTCTCTTCCAGTGCTTTCTGAACTGTGGGAGATTTACCTGGCTGCCGCTGCCAGCCAAAAAAGGGACTGCCTTCGTAGCTAAGCTGGATAAAATAGCGTTGCAGCTGATCCATAGCATGTATTCATTTTAATAATGCAAAACTATTGCTTTCCCGGGAATCCTGCTCCTGATTAGTGAAAAAGTTCTGTTTAGTTATTTATTGTAATGGTTTTTGTAAGGATAACCAGGCCTGGCTTTAAATAGGTGATTTCCAGGTCATTAATATTTAATTGCAGAAAAAATTATTTAAATTGATTCTAAATTTAGGTGCAGGTATGAAATTAATAAAGAAAAAATTATTTAATCACAAACTACTCATTATATTTGTCGTGGTATTAATATTAATTAATGCCTGTTAATCAACAATCAATCATTCAAAATGGGAAAAATATGAATAAAATTGATGAATTGGTAAAGGAGCAGGTAGAGCTTCACGGCCGTCAGCGAGCCAGCCTGATGCCGGTATTGCAGGCTGTAGTGGCCTCTGAGCGGTTTTTATCGGAAGAGGCTATGGTTGCCATTGCCCGTGAACTGGACCTGAGCCCGGCGGATGTTTATGGCACAGCTTCATTTTACACCTTTATGGATACTGTTCCCAGGGGCAGAAACATTATCCGGGTTTGTAAAACCATTACCTGCCATATGAAAGGTAAGGATGCCATTATTGAAAACCTGGAAAACCTCCTGGGGGTGAAGCTAGGCGGAACTACTTCTGATGGAAAATTCAGTCTTCTTCAGGCCAATTGCCTGGGCTGGTGCCATAAGGGGCCCGTTATGCTGATCAACGATGAGGTCTACCCACAGCTAACCCCTCAATCGGCAACAGAAATTGTTCAGGAATACATTAAGAAGAAGTAAGGCCAAAGCCGTATTCAAAAAATTTAAAAGACTTTCGATATGGAAAATAAGATCAAAAAAGTTGACCTGATTTTTGAGAAATCCAACCATTTGGCCATTCTTGACAAGAATCTGAAAAGGACCCAGGATGAGATCATCCTGGACATTATTGATTCGGGCTTGCGAGGAAGGGGAGGAGCTGGCTTTCCCACCGGCTTGAAGTGGAAGTTTGCAAAGAACGAAGAAGCCGAGCAGAAGTATGTTATCTGCAACGCCGATGAAGGAGAGCCCGGTACTTTCAAAGATCGCGAAATCCTTACCCAGGTTCCCGAGAAGGTGCTTTCGGGCATGGCTTTGTGTGGTAAGGCTATTGGCTCCACTGAGGGTTATATTTATCTTAGGGCTGAGTATAATTTCCTGTTGCCCATGCTCAATCAGAAGATCGCTGAATTCAACAAGCAGATGAAGGACCGCAATTTTGAATTTACCATCGCGGTGCGTTCTGGCAGCGGTGCCTATGTTTGTGGTGAAGAGACCGCCCTTATGGAATCAATGGAAGGCCGAAGGGGTGAACCCCGCAACAAACCCCCTTTCCCCACAACCAGTGGATATATGGGTAAACCCACTTCCATCAACAACGTGGAAACCCTGGTATTTGCCCTGATGATCGCCGACCGGGGCCCAACCCAGTTCAAGGAATATGGCACCTTTGATTCACGGGGTTCCAAGGTATTCTCCATATCGGGTGATACCCCAAAGGCAGGCATCTATGAGCTGGAGCTGGGCATGAGCCTGGAAGACTTTGTGAACGAATTCGGTGATGGAGATACCAAAGCAGTACAGGTTGGAGGTGCTTCGGGATTTTGCGTAGCCCGCAAGCACTTCAAGGAAACCGTCATTGGTTTTGAAGGTATTCCAACGGGTGGTTCCATGATGCTGTTCAACAGCTCAAGGTCAATGTACAACATCCTGCACGACTATATGGAATTTTTTGAGGAAGAATCCTGTGGACAATGTACCCCCTGCAGGGTTGGCTGCCAGCAGCTGCTTAAGGGAATTGAAGCCGTGAAAAAGGGAATCAGGCCTCCAGCTTATCTGGAAGATCTGCAGAAACTTTCCGACACCATGCGTGTTGCCTCCAAATGCGGTTTGGGGCAGTCGGTACCCAACCCCTTCAATTCCATCATTAACAACTTCAGGGAAGAAATAATTTACTAACCTGTACATGTAAATTAAAATTCAGGAGAAATACCATGAGTAAATATAAAGTCAATCTGAAAATCAATAACATCAACGTATCGGTTGATGAGGGTACTACCATATTGGATGCAGCCAAGGCGCTGAATTTCAAAATTCCCACCCTTTGTGCCCATGATGACCTTTGTGTGGCAGGCAATTGCCGGGTGTGTGTGGTAGAGCAAAAAGGTTCCCGCCTTCTTCCTGCATCTTGTGCCACTCCGGTATCGGAAGGTATGGAAATCATGACAAACAGCATGAAAGTGAGGCAGGCACGCAAGCATATTATTGAACTGCTTTTGTCGGAACACAATGCTGATTGCACAAAGTGCTTTAAAAGCGGTAACTGTGAACTGCAGGAGCTTGCCAATGAATATCGTACAGGCAACCACGTATTCCTGGATCTGAAAAGAACCGGGTTGGTTGATATTTCTTCTCCTTCCATTGAAAAGGACGACAGCAAATGTATCCGCTGCCAGCGCTGCGTGCGGACCTGCTCGCAGATGCAGGCCGTTACGGCCCTCACCGTTGCCAATAAAGGAAACAAAATGAAAATTTCCACCTTCATGGAAAAACCCATGAATGATGTGGTATGTACAAACTGTGGGCAGTGCATCAACCGATGCCCCACTGCAGCTTTGGTTGAACGGAATTACATAGACCAGGTATTTGATGCCATTTACGATCCCCGCAAATTCGTGGTGGTTCAAACTGCCCCGGCTACCCGTGTAGCCATAGGCGAGGAATTTGGGCTGGCACCCGGCACCCGCGTTACCGGTAAGATGGTTGCTGCCCTTCGCAGGCTGGGCTTCGATAAAGTGCTGGATACGGATTTCACCGCCGACCTGACCATTATGGAAGAGGGTACCGAGCTGCTCACCCGCCTGAAAGAGGCTCTGGTAGATGGCAAAAACGTGGCCCTGCCAATGATGACAAGCTGTTCGCCCGGATGGATCAAGTTCCAGGAACACATGTATCCCGATCTGCTGGATAACCTCTCTACCTGCAAATCCCCCCAGCAAATGTTCGGCCCCCTGGCCAAAACCTATTATGCTGAAAAGGTGAACAAAAACCCCGCCGATATGGTAGTGGTGTCAGTAATGCCCTGTACTGCCAAGAAGTTTGAAGCCGATCGCCCCGAAATGCGTGGTAGTGGTTACAAGGACGTTGATTTTGTAATTACCACCCGCGAACTTGGGATGATGATCAAGCAGGCAGGTATTGATTTCAATAAGCTGGAGGATGAGCATTACGACAGCATTCTGGGAGAATCAACAGGTGCTGCAGTAATTTTTGGCGCTACCGGTGGAGTAATGGAAGCAGCCCTGCGTACGGCATACGAGATCATCACAGGACGTGAAGTGCCCTTTACCAACCTGAACATCAAGCCTGTCAGGGGCATGGAAGGGGTAAAGGAAGCTTCCGTGAAGATTAAGGACGTGAAGCCCGAGTGGAGTTTCCTGGAAGGGGTTGAGCTGAATGTGGCCATTGCCCATGGCCTGGTAAATGCCCAGAAAGTGATGGAATCCGTTAAAAACGGTACCTCAAACTATCATTTCATTGAGATCATGGCCTGCCCCAGCGGTTGTATCGGGGGAGGCGGTCAGCCCATTCCTACCAGCATGGAGATCCGCAAAAAACGTGCAGCCGGTATCTATGACGAGGATGAGCACATGACAATCCGCAAATCACATGAAAACCCGGAAGTTACCGAGATTTATCAGTCCTTCCTGCATAAACCTCTGGGCCACCGCTCCCACGATCTGCTGCATACCCATTATGTACCTCGTAAAAGGTATTAGTGGCTGTGATTTATTTAAAGGTTGTCCCATTTAAATTCAAATGGGGCAACCTTTTTAATAAAGACCAGTTGTGAAATTCGGAAAAAAGTAGTTATTGCTCCTGCTGGTCAGCAGAATAATTACTTCTTTTTCGAAGCAATGCAGATCAGCAAATATTAACTGCTCGTTGTAAAGTGCTGAATTGTAGTAAAGCTGCATTCAGCAGTCAATTGAAAACGGGGCATGCTGAAGGCGGGTTGTTAGAAAAATCACAACTTTGAAAAAAATAATTCTGGCAGTTTGTTAAAAAGTTTACCTTTGCATTACTGAATTAAATCGTCAATTAAAAGGATGGTTACAGGCAAATTATCAAGGGTTAAATTTTTTATTCATTCAAAATGAGAAGGTTGAAAAACGAAAAACAGGGAGAATCCACCATGAAATTGCGAAACAATAATAGCAAGCAGGAAGGCGGGCAGGTGCCCGAGCCTACACTGCGCAGGCTGCCTGGCTACCTGAGTTATTTCAAGGCCCTGAAGATAAATAGTATAGAGAATGTTTCCAGCAGTCAGATTGCCTCAACCTTTAATATGGACGCTACCCTGGTAACAAAGGATCTTTCTTATACGGGTATTCGCGGAAGAACCAAAATCGGGTATAATGTCGATCAGCTGATAGATACCATAGTAAGTTTTCTGGACTTCAACACCCATGAGAACGCCTACTTGTTCGGAGTGGGTAATCTTGGAAAAGCTTTGATATATTATGATGGTTTAAAGCAATACGGGCTGAGAGTTGTTGCTGGTTTTGATGTAGATCCCCGGGTTGTAAACCAGACCATTAAAGACGTGAAGATCTATCCCGTGGATGAATTTCGCGACCTCTCCCGCAAAATCCCTGCCCGCATTGGCATTATCACCACCCCCGACAACAAAGCCCAGGAAACTGCCGACCTGATGGTGGCCTGGGGCATCAAAGCGATCTGGAACTTCTCTCCCCAGTCGATAAAGGTTCCCGAGAATATTATCGTTGGCAACACCTCCATTTATTCTGACCTGGCTGTTATTCTTAACAAACTGAATAAATAGCCCGCTTATAAGGGAACATATCAAGAGAATTTAATCTGGTTCAAACCGCCTGTTAATTAGACTGTTTCTAAATTACTCCCCTGTTTTCCTGCAGCGGCAATTTGTGGGTAAAATCCATAATTCAATCCACGAAAAGTTGCTCTTTAGTCTATAAAATTAAGATGTTAAATTTTTCACAACTTTGCTAGGTTATTGTGTTTCTTAAGTGTATCTTTGCACAGGATTTTAAAGGTTATGAAAAACAATGAAAATCCACACTCCGGAAGCCTCCGGGTTTAAGCTAAAAAGGAATTGGTATGGCCATTAAGGTTAAAGAAATAGCAGAATTATTGGATGCTCGCGTTATCTGTGGGGCACACCTGGAGAATCATCCCATTGAGGTGGCTTTCGCTTCGGATTTGATGAGCGATGTGCTGACACTGAAAAACGATAATGTATTGCTGATAACCGGCCTGGCCAATCTTCAAACCCTGCGGACGGCTGAGATGTCTGACATTACCTGTATAGTTTTCGCCCGCAACAAAAAAGTTTCCCAGGAGATGATCGAGCTGGCAGCAGACATAAACCTGGTTGTGCTTGAATGCAGATACTCGGTTTTCAAAACCTGCGGAATGCTTTATCAGGCCGGTGTTCAACCTATATTCTGATGCCATGAGCCAGTCTATGCATTTTGAATACAATGTTGAAGGGGGCAACTTTACCCGGGCTGGCTATGCATCAAGTGAGATCAAGAAGATATTAAAACAACTGAATGTGGATATAGCAATCATCAAGCGCACGGTGGTTGCTTCATACGAAGGGGAAGTCAACATTGTGGCCCATGCATACAGTGGCACCATTTATGTAGACATTGATACTGAAAAGGTAGAGATTACTCTGGTGGATGAAGGTCCCGGTATCCCGGATATTGACAGGGCAATGCAGGAGGGATATTCCACTGCCAGCAGCCAGGTAAGGGAAATGGGGTTTGGAGCTGGCATGGGCCTTCCCAACATGAAAAAAAACGCCGACCTGATGGAGATAAAAAGTGAAGTAGGTCAGGGCACAACTGTTAAGATTACTATGTTGCTGAAATAGGCTGTTCATTATGAAACAGAAGCATTTTCATCACGCACTGAAGTTCCGCGAGGAGGTCTGCATTGGCTGCTCCCACTGCATGAACGTATGCCCTACCCAGGCAATACGTATTCAGGGGGGCAAAGCCAGGCTGTCGGACAACCGTTGCGTGGATTGCGGAAAATGCTACCGTGCCTGTCCCGTGGGGGCCATTATTGTTGAGCAGGACGATTTTAGCCGCATCTTTGAATTCCAGCACCGTATCGCTTTGATCCCAAATGTATTGCTGGGGCAGTTTCCCGAAGATGTTTCCATCTCCCAGATCTGTAGTGTTTTATTGCAGATGGGCTTTACGGATGTTTATGAGGTAGAACACGGGACAAGCATACTGGTGGAAGCCATGAAGCAATATATGGCCCAACGTAAAGGCCAGCGACCCTTTATCTCAACTTTCTGCCCGGCAATTGTGCGTCTGGTTCAGGTGCAGTTCCCCACTCTGACCGATAACCTGATCCTGCTGAAGGCTCCCCTGGATGTTTCAGCTGCATATATTCGTCAGCGGTTTATTGATCAGGGAGCTCAACCCCAGGAGATTGGAATATTTTATATTACTCCCTGTGCTGCCAAAATTGCCGCCGTGAAGAGCCCCGTGGGTGACGATGAATCGGTGATAACCGGGGTGATCAACATGGACTTTATCTTTAATAAAGTATACACGGCAGTAAAACAAGGTTTTGGAGCCCAGAAGTCATGCCAGGTTCCCAGGATGCAGCCCCTTAGCCCGCAGGCAATGCTCTGGAGCCTCACTGAAGGAGAGGCCTGCCAGATGCCCGGACGTAGCCTGGCCATTGATGAGATCACCAATGTGATGGAATTTTTGGAGAAGATCGAAAATGAAGAGATCCGCGATGTTGACTTCCTGGAGTTGCGTGCCTGCGATCAGAGCTGTGCGGGGGGAATACTCACCAGCGGAAACCGCTTTTGCGCCGTGGAGCGCTTGCGAAAAAATGCCGGAAAGGCACTTGTTGCTGGTAACACCCCGGAATCGGGCTTGCAGGATTACCGGCAGTTTCTTTTAAAGGATATTGCCACCAACCGAATCATGCCCCGCTCGATGGACAAACTCGATGAGGATATGTCGCGGGCTATGAATAAAATGAGAAGGGTGCAGGAGCTCATGAAGGTGTTGCCTTATGTTGACTGCGGCCTGTGTGGATCCCCAACCTGTAAGGCACTGGCCGAGGATATTGCCCAGGGAAAAGCCGAGATCACTCAATGCATTTATATGCAGAAGAGATTTGAAAAACAGGGCACCCTTTCCCCAAAAGACTCCATGGAGATTATGAAGAAAATTTGGGGAGATGAAAAATTTGAAGAACAACCCAAACAATAATTTTGCCACATGACAGTAGCACAAGTAGCAGAAAAACTAGGATTGACAGTATACAGCGGAAGCCATGGCCTGGACCGTGAGGTCACAGGGGGTTATGTTTCCGATTTGCTCAGCGATGTAATGGGCCGGGCTGATACCGGTGAGATCTGGGTTACCCTGCAGACCCACAAGAATGTGATGGCCATTGCATCTCTGAAGGATCTTGCAGCCGTTATCCTGGTTTCGGATCATAAACCCGAGGCCGATACCGTACTGCAAAGCCAGGAAGAAGGTATTCCCATCCTGGGTACTTCCCTGAGCACTTTCGAGATCACGGGAAAATTGTATGAATTGTTGAAAAAGTAAATGCAAACATTCAGAGCCGACTTACATGTTCATACGGTGCTTTCGCCCTGCGGGGATCTGGAAATGAGTCCTGCAAACATTGTGAAGGCTGCTGCCCAAAGAAACATCAACATACTGGGCATTGCCGATCACAACAGCACCCTGAACGCGGCTTTGATAAAAAAAATGGCAGAAGAAAAGGGGATCTTCACCCTGTGTGGGGCCGAGGTAACAACCCGCGAAGAGATCCACTGCCTGGCGTTCTTTGAAAATATTGAAACACTGTCTGAGTTCCAGCAATACCTGGAGGAGCATTTGCCCGATATGCGCAACAATCCTGACATCTTTGGATACCAGGTTGTGGTGGATGAAAACGAGCAGATCCTCCGGCAGGTGGATAAGTTGCTGATCTCGGCTCTTGACCAGGGGATCGATCAGGTGGAGCAGAAAGTGCACAGCCTGGGTGGCTTGTTCATTCCGGCCCATATCGACAGGCCACGCTTCAGCCTTAGCAGTCAGCTGGGTTTCGTGCCAAAGGGCCTGAAGGCTGATGCACTGGAAATTTCGCGCTACACAACCCCCGGGCAGATGATCGCAAAATATCCTTATCTGGATTCCTATTCCTTTATCAGGAGCTCTGATGCTCACTACCTGAACATGGTAGGAGAGAGTTATTGCTTTCTGGAAATGGAACAACCAAGCTTCAGGGAAATAAAAATGGCACTGCACAATCAGGAAAATCGTAAAGTAACTTTACCTTCGCAGCAAATTTGAAATGAAAGATCTGTCGCTTCATATACTGGATATTGTGCAGAACTCCATCACTGCTGGAGGCAGGAATATCTTTGTGAACATCAGTGAGCAGTCGCAAAGCGATACCTGCACCATCAGCATCAGCGATGATGGATGCGGGATGAGCCCTGAGGTGTTGCAGCGGGTTACCGATCCTTTCTATACCTCACGCACAACAAGGAAGGTGGGAATGGGAATTCCACTGTTCAAGCAAAATGCTGAACAATCCGGAGGAAGCCTGCAAATTGAATCCCAAAAGGGTAAAGGCACCAGGGTGGTGGCAGTTTTTGGCCTGAACCATATCGACAGGCCTCCACTGGGTGATATTGCCGGGGTGATAACAATACTGTGTGGCAGCAATCCCCGGATAAGGTTTTGCTACACGCATATCATTGACAGTGAACGCTATGTTTTTGATACCGAAGAAGTAAACCAGGCCCTTGACGGGCTTGAAATAAACCAGCCTCAGGTGCTTAGGTACCTGAAGCAGATGATCCAAGAAAACCTGGCCCACATGAAGGCCCTGTAACTATAAAACCTTAAACTTCAATTAATAATTGGGAGATTAAATCATGACTAAAATTAAATCACTGGCCGATTTGAAGAATATGAAGGAAAACCTTCGTTCACAGATCGCCCTACGCGAGAAAAGCGACAGCCCCGAAGGCAGGGTCCTGATCAAAGTGGCTATGGCAACCTGTGGTATTGCTTCGGGTGCCAAAGATGTAATGGAATTCCTGGTTGATGAACTCGACAAACGCAGCATCGATGCCATCGTTACCCAGACTGGTTGCATGGGTTATTGCTATGCCGAACCTACAATCGAGGTAACCCTTCCCCAGAGGGAACCGGTAGTTTTCGGTTATGTAAATCTGAAGAAAGCCGATGAGATTATTGAAAAATATATCAAACAGGGCGAATTCGTTGAGGGAATTATTCCCATGAATTATGAAACTATTGACTAAATTATAATAAGGAGGATCACAGTAATGGCGAAATTCAAAATGCATATGCTGGTTTGTGGTGGCACAGGTTGTCGGGCTTCTGCCAGCGACATGCTTTATGAGAATTTGAAAAAGGAAGTTCAGGAGAACGGACTGGAAAACGAAGTACAGGTTATTACAACCGGTTGCTTTGGTTTTTGTGAGCAGGGTCCCATCGTGAAGATGATTCCTGATAATACCTTTTATGTATCGGTTCAGCCTGATGATGCAAAAGCCATCGTGGCCGAGCATGTTGTAAAGGGCCGGCAGGTAGAAAAGCTGCTTTACAAGGACCCCGTGCGCAAGGAAGTGGTTCATGATTCCAAGCATATGGGTTTTTACAAGAAGCAGATCCGTATTGCTCTTCGCAACTGCGGTTTGATTGACCCGGAGAACATCAACGAGTACCTGGCAGCCGATGGTTACGAGGCCCTGGGTAAGGTGCTTCTGGAGATGACCCCCGAGGATGCCATCAAGGTTGTCCTGGATTCGGGCCTGCGCGGCCGCGGGGGTGGTGGTTTCCCCACAGGCCTGAAATGGCAGATCGCCAGCAAGGTGGATGCCGATCAGAAATATGTGGTTTGTAATGCCGACGAGGGCGACCCCGGTGCATTCATGGACCGCTCCATCCTGGAAGGTGACCCCCACAGTGTTCTGGAAGCCATGGCCATCAACGGCTACTGCATTGGTGCCGACAAAGGGCTGATCTACATCCGTGCTGAATATCCTCTTGCTATTCATCGTTTGAAAATTGCTATCCAGCAGGCCCGTGAATACGGACTGCTCGGTAATGATATCCTGGGAAGCGGCTTCAACTTTGATGTTGAACTGCGTTATGGTGCAGGTGCTTTTGTTTGCGGTGAGGAAACAGCCCTGATCCATTCAATGGAAGGACATCGCGGTGAGCCTACCTTCAAACCACCATTCCCCGCTCAAAGCGGTTACCTGGGCAAACCCACCAACGTGAACAACGTGGAAACCTATGCCAACATCCCGGTGATCTTCAATAAGGGTGCTGCCTGGTTTGCCAGCATCGGTACCGAGAGATCCAAAGGTACAAAGGTGTTTGCCCTTGCCGGAAAAATCAACAACGTGGGTCTGATTGAAGTACCCATGGGCATAACCCTGCGCGAGGTGATCTTCGAGATTGGCGGTGGCATCAAGGGCGGTAAGAAGTTTAAGGCGATCCAGACGGGCGGCCCCTCGGGTGGCTGTTTGACTGAAAAGCACCTTGACACTCCCATTGACTTCGACAACCTGCTGGCAGCCGGCTCCATGATGGGTTCGGGGGGTATGATTGTAATGGACGAAGACGACTGTATGGTGTCGGTGGCTAAGTTCTACCTTGAATTCACCGTGGAAGAATCCTGCGGAAAATGCTCCCCCTGCCGCGTTGGTAACAAACGTCTGCACGAAATCCTTGACAAGATCACCAAAGGACAGGGCACCGAAGAAGACCTCGACAAACTGCGCAACCTAAGCGAGGTGATCAAGGATACTTCACTCTGTGGTTTAGGACAAACTTCTCCCAACCCGGTACTCTCAACAATGGACAACTTCATGGAAGAATACCAGGCCCATGTACACGAGCAAAAATGCTTTGCCGGCCAGTGTAAAGACCTTATCCGTTACGAGGTGATTGCTGAAAACTGTGTGGGTTGTACTGCCTGTGCACGCAACTGCCCGGTAAACTGTATTGCCGGTCAGCGCAAGCAACTCCATGTCATAGATCAGGCCCTATGCATCAAGTGTGGAGCTTGCCTGGAAAAATGTAAGTTTAATGCGATAGCAATTATCTAACCAATTAAGAAGGATACGAAATAATGGAACTCATCAAATTAAACATAGATAACAGGACGGTAGAGGTTGAAAAAGGAACTACCATCTACCATGCAGCCAAAAAGCTGGGTATCGATATCCCGGTTTTGTGTTACATGAACCTGAAGGATCTGAACATTGAGCATAAGCCAGGTGGCTGCCGGGTTTGTGTGGTAGAAGTGGAAGGCCGCCGCAACCTGGCTCCTTCATGTGCAACCGAATGCTTCGAGGGAATGAATGTTCAAACCCACAGCATCCGCGTGCTCAATGCCCGTCGTACCGTTCTGGAGCTGATTCTCTCGGATCACCCCTTCGACTGTCTGATATGCGCCAAAAACGGCAACTGCGACCTGCAGAGCATGGCCATCAAGATGGGAGTGCGCAGCATTCCTTTCCAGGGCGAGAAGTCGACTTACAAGCCCGATTTCTCTCCTGCCATTATCCGTGATATGGACAAATGTATTATGTGTCGCCGTTGCGAGACCATGTGCAACGACTTCCAGACAGTAGGTGTTCTCTCGGGTATCAACCGGGGTTTTGAAGCAGTGGTTGCTCCTGCCTTCGAACGCGACCTGGATCACAGCGAATGTACCTACTGCGGACAGTGTGTGGCTGTTTGCCCCACGGCTGCTCTTACCGAAGTAGACCATACATACCAGGTGGTTCGCGCCCTGGCCGATCCCACTAAAACCGTAGTGGTTCAAACCGCTCCTGCCGTAAGAGCTGCCCTGGGCGAAGAGTTCGGCATGGAACCTGGCTCTCTGGTTACCGGGAAAATGGTGGCTGCATTGCGCCGCCTGGGATTCAACTACGTTTTTGACACCGACTTTGCTGCTGACCTCACCATTATGGAAGAAGGTACCGAGCTGCTTGACCGCCTGACACGTCACCTGGGTGGTGACAAGGAAGTGAAGCTGCCAATGCTCACCTCTTGCTGCCCGGGCTGGGTTAGTTTCTTTGAATACCATTACCCCGATATGCTGGATGTTCCCTCAACGGCTCGTTCTCCCCAGCAGATGTTCGGATCCATCGCCAAAACCTATTTTGCCGACAAGATCAAGGTTGACCGTAAGGATATGGTTGTGGTATCGGTGATGCCATGCGTTGCCAAAAAGTACGAGTGCACCCGCGAGGAGTTCTCAGTTGATGGTAACCCCGATGTGGACTTCTCCATCTCTACCCGTGAGCTGGCTGCACTGATCAAGCGCAGCAACATGGACTTCAACACCCTGCCAGAGGAAGATTTCGATAAGCCCCTGGGTGAATCAACCGGTGCTGCCGTTATCTTCGGAACAACCGGTGGTGTGATTGAAGCTGCTGTGCGTACTGCTTATGAGGTGCATACCGGAAAAGAGCTTCCCAAAGTAGATTTTGAGGAACTGCGCGGTCTGGAAGGTATCCGTTCGGCTACCATCGATTTCGGCGGAGTGGATATCAATATTGGTATTGCGCACGGCCTGGGTAACGCACGCAAGCTGCTCGATGAGATAAAAGCCGGCAAAAGCAACTACCATGCAATTGAGATCATGGCTTGCCCCAGCGGTTGTATTGGTGGGGGTGGTCAGCCACTGCATCATGGCGACTCCTCTGTACTCAAAGCCCGTCAGAAGGCCATTTACCAGGAAGATGCCGGAAAAACCCTGCGCAAATCCCATGAAAACCCATACATCCTCAAGCTCTATGAAGAGTTTCTTGGCAAGCCTATGAGTGATAAGGCACATCATCTGCTGCACACACATTACTTTAACAAGAAAACCAGAGAGATCAAAATTGATTAATGGTCAGTTGCAAAATCTTAGTGTAATAAAAAAAATCACAGATAATGACTTCCGTAAAATTAAAACTCAAAGACAGTGATGTGCAAAAGATCCACGAGATCTGCAAATCCTTTGGCAACCAGCCCGGGGAACTGATCAACGTGTTGCACAAGACCCAGGAATTCTTTGGCTATCTTCCGGCGGAGGTGCAGGAAGAGGTTGCCGAAGGCCTGAAGATCTCAGTAGCAAAGGTGTATGGTGTAGTTACCTTTTATTCCTTTTTCACCATGCTGCCCAAAGGTCGCTTCCCCATTTCAATCTGCACAGGTACTGCTTGCTATGTTCGCGGTGCAGAAAAAGTTCTGGATGAATTCAAGAGAATCCTGAAAGTTCCTGTAGGTGAAACCACCCCGGATGGCAAATTCTCCATTACCTGTCTGCGCTGCGTGGGAGCCTGTGGTCTGGCCCCAGTGGTGATGGTTGGTGAAAAGACCTACGGTCGCGTCACTACCGATATGGTTAAAGGAATTCTTAAGGAATATGAAAACGAGTAATCGGTTCATATAATTCCCATTTTGATTGATTGATTGAAGAGGCTGCCCTGGCAGCCTCTTTTTTTTTAGACTTTCAAAAGCTAAATTATTTGCCTGAAGAAACACGCAAAAACTTGGGTCTGTACCAGTTTTGCTTTTTCTCACCGGTAGCCATCCCCAGCTGTTTGACCTGTATCAAATTCGCAACAAATTCGCATTAAATCCGCGTTAAACTCGCATCAAATTCGCGATTTCGCGAATTTGGTGCGAATTTAGTGCGAATTTGGTCCGAGTTTGGTGCGAGTTTAATCCGGCGAGGACCCGGTGCAAAGGTGGGTGAAAAGCTTCGGGAGCTGAGGGTTTCTGAGGAGGGGGAAATCTAATGGTCGCGGCATTTTTAATAGGGAAATTACTTCTCTTGGGGAGTTAAAATGTTGAATTAGAAGAATTTAACGATTTTTGCATCTTCCTTCAAAAGGCAGCCCCCGCTGTTTTTTGTAAATTTGTGAATCTCATTCAGCAGTGGGCAGGCAAAAAAATTCAGGGCGCAAAAAAAATTCTCCTGCTGTTGTGTTAAACCCGGGCCCATTTTTTTTTGTTGTAATATTCATAAAAACCAAAGTTGATTTATGAAAAGACGATATCTCTATTCGGTTGCAGGGTTTGTTTTAATAATGATGTCGCTCTCAAATTGTGTTCAATACCGTGATACCACCCGAGTTTTGCTGGATTTGTTTCCAGAAGCGCGCATAGATACCGTGATGAGTAATAACCGCAGCGTTCGTTATATGGCCCTTGACCGGAACGAAGAACTTCCCACCATATTTTTTCTGCATGGTTCCCCCAGTAGTATGAGCGTATATAATCTCTACTACCAGGATAATGAGCTGGCCTCCTGGGCCAATATCATTACTGCCGACCGTCCGGGTTACGGGTTTTCGGGTTTGGGTCGTTCGGAAATTTCCGTGGAGAAGCAGGCACGCAAGATGTGGCAGATACTTGAAAAGGAAGGCCTGCCCAGGCCATTATATCTGTTGGGTTCATCATACGGGGGAACGGTTGCTGCAAAAATGGCCATGATGCATCCCGACCGGGTGGATGGCATATTGCTGGTTTCGGCCTCGCTGGCTCCCGGGCTTGAACACACCTACAGGATCAGTCACCTGATCAAATATCCACCATTGCGCTGGATACTGCCCGGTACCATTCGCTCGGCAAATGATGAGAAACTTTCTCACCACATCTCGCTGAAAAAAATGGAACCTCTATGGGAGCTGATCACTGCACCTGTTGTGATGATCTATGGTACTGCTGATAAACTTATATTTCCTGAAAATGCCACCTTTGCCAGCGAGCGCCTGGTGAACAGCCTGGAGGTGTCCTCTTTTCCCCTGGAAGGGGAGGGGCATTTTCTGCAGCTTCGCTACAAGGATATGATCCTTTCGAACCTGCGCGAGCTGATGAAGCTTAACGGGCATTTCCCTTTGAAACAATTGCGCATGGCCTCGGAAGGAAAATTTAATCCCCGCGACAATTAACAGGTGGCTTAGATAAGCCGGGAAAAAACACAAGGCTCCTGTGTGCCAGCAAATTTCCCCTTTTTTGTTTCCCCCTTTATATTTTTCTGGCCTTATAGCCCTCCTTTAAAAGAAATTCAACCGCCCTGTCGCGAACATCGCCCTGGAGGATGATCTCACCATCTTTGGCCGATCCTCCCGTGCCGCATTTGTTGCGAAGGGTTTTTCCAAGAATTTCCAGGTCTTCTTCCCTGCCCTGGAAACCCGTTATCAGGGTTACGGTTTTGCCTCCACGTCCCTTTTTGCTGATCTGGGCCTTCAGGTTTTGCCTGGAGGGATCAGGGGTTTCAACCTCGGGCTCAGGCAGATTAAAATCCAGGTCCTTATTGGTTGAATAAACAATATTTCCCAGGGTGTTTTTTTTGGGTTTGGCCATGATAGCAACTAATTGATAATTCTTATCAAAGATAAGATATCTGGCCGGATTTGGTCCGTACAAAATGTAAAACCAGCCAGATGACCTGGTATGCTGGTCCTTCTGGCTGGTTTTACAAAGGCTGGAAGTTAAATCAGGCAGCTTTTGCTTGCCCGGATGCTAAAAGATCCATTTCAGCCTGAGCTTGCTGCCGGCGGATGATCCGGCCAAGGATCACTGCCAATCCTGTACACAATAGCAGACATCCTCCTGCAATGATGAATGAAAGCCGATGATTGCCGCTGCTGGCAAAAAGCATCTGTGAAAGGCGGCTGAAAATAAAACCGCCCAGGCCCCATGCTGTAAGCACAATACCATAATTAACCCCGAAATTCTTCATTCCCCAGAATATTTTGGTAAATGTGGGGAACAGCGAGAGGTTTGATCCGAAGTTAAACCCGATAAAGGTTGCAAACAGTACGATCACGATGGCTGAGGTTCTGTCGCCGATGAAGCTTGCTGCCAGGAACATCAGGGAGGCCTGGAACATAAGCAATATCAGCAGGGTGGGGATTCTTCCGATTTTGTCGGAAAGGAAACCCGCAACAATTCTTCCCGATGCATTTCCAATGGCAATGATGGCCACGGCCAGGAAGGCGGCTTCTCCCAGGCTGTTGCGGGCCATGCCCGAAATGCTGCCAATTACCATAAGCCCGGCCCCTGAGCCTATAAACAAAATAAACCATATCAGGTAAAAGGAGGGCAGCCTGAAGATCTGTGCAGGAGAAAGGTCCTTGACAGATGCAGAAACTGGGATTCCTGCCGCAACATTTTTCCGGTTATCAGCAGGTACAAATCCTGCGGGTGGGTTTTGCAGCAACATGGCACAGCCACAAACTACAACAAGGAAAGAGATCCCGAAGATCAGCATGGTGTTTTGCAGCCCGTAATGATTAACCAGGTATGTTGCCAGGGGAGCTATATAAACGGGGGCCACACCAAAACCCGATACCACGATACCGGCTATCAGCCCGCTTTTATGGGCCGGAAACCATTTAAAGGCCGGGGGAGTAGCCGAAGAATATCCAAAACCTATGCCGATGCCTGCCAGGATGCCAAAACCCAGAACCCAAAGGGCATAATTCGTGGTAAAGGAAAGCAGGGTAAAGCCCGTGGCTACAAGAATTCCGCCAATAGTGGCTGTGATACGGGGGCCTTTTTTGTCCTGCAGCTTGCCGGCTACAATGGTGGTGAATGCAAATACCAAAATGCATACCGCATATGGATCATTCAGGGCTGCCTCATTCCAGGTAAAGGCACCCTCGCCCCCTGCTTTGATGGATTTGTGAATGGCATCCTTAAAAATGCTCCAGGAATAAAGTATCCCCAGGGCAAGATTGATCGTGAGGCCAGCCAGTACTACCATCCAGCCCCGGTTTTTGTAAGTAACAGATGTCATTGATTTTTATTATTTTTAATTGGGCGGTAAAGATACTTCAATTTCAAAAATGGGAGATTAAAATAAGATGAAGGTTCAGCCTTTTTACTTCCCGGTTAATTGGAAAAGACTTTACTAATCTGTCAAATATTCTGTCATTCCAAACTTTTGCATTATATAATGGTTTTTCTTAATAATAGTTATAATTAGGAGTAATAGTCCGGTTTTGCGTTCAGGGGTTGTTTGGTATGAAAGGAATTGCACGTTTTTTGTGTTAAAGTAGATTTGGAAAAAATAAAGAATAAAAAGTTTCATTAATGCAGGAACACCAGTTAAGGCCGCGTAATTTCAGGATTCTCCGCTACGTTTTAAGGTGGCTGCTGGGAATTTTTCTGGTTGTTCTGCTTTTAGTGATCATCATTGCCGGAGTTGTCCAGATTCCGGCCATCCAGACTTATATAACCGGGCGGATTGCTGACTCTTTTGCAGAGCGTACCGGCTCGCAGATGAGTATCGGGCGGGTGCGCATTGGGCTTCCATCTACCGTTGCCATTGACCAGGTTTACGTGGAAGACAACCAGGGCGACAGCCTTTTGTACGCCGGAAGGATCCGCATTGATGTGAATATCCCCGGCCTGCTTAGAAACCGAATTCGTGTCAACAGCATTCAGCTTGATCAGGTTTATGCCAATGTCATCAGGCTGGAGCCTGATACAGTTTTCAATTACCAGTTTTTGCTGGATTCGCTCGCCGGCAACGCAACAGATGAACCTCCCCCTGCGGCTTCTGGTCCGCAGAATGGCAATGGTATGGATATTCGTCTGAACCAGATAGATTTCAATGATATCCGGATTCGTTTTGCTGATCACCTGGGAGGGATCGATGTGTCGGTAGCTTTGGGTGAATTCTCTACACGCGTTACCCATTTTGACCTGGATGAAATGATCTTTCATCTGGACCAGGCTTTGCTGCGCGATACCCGTGTTGATCTGCATCTTGCCGGGGATCAGCCGGAAGAAGAGCCTGGGGAAACAGACCTTCCTGATGTGATGTTCAACTTGTTTACCCTTGAAAATTTCTCCTTCAATATGTCGTCGGCTGATGGTTCGGGCATGCAGCTTCAGATTCCGGAACTGGAGCTTCGCCCCAACAGGCTTGAGCTGGCAAATAACCTTATACATCTTGACCATATCAGGCTGCAGGGCCTGACATTGCAGATGGAATCAGCTGCCGGTGAGGAACCCCCCACTGCCATGGTCACCGGAAATGACCAGCCGTTTGAATTTCGCTGGGCAGAGGTTTTTGAGTGGGATATCCGTGTGGATTCACTTTTTATTGATATTCCACAGCTTTCGATGGTTACATCAGGAAGCAGGCCGCAAGCCAATGGTTTTGATCCTCAAAATATCCGCTTGCAGGAACTGGAGGTGCGGGCCTCGGGCCTTGTAGCCAATTCGGATGCTTTGCTGATTGAGCTCCATGGCTTTAGTCTTGGAATGGCTCCTGATTTCCAGATCAGGGATTTATCAGCAAGCATTGCCCTTGAAGAGAACCTGCGCATCGATAACCTGGTGTTTATCAGCCAGGATAGCCGTATCAGGCTCAGTATTTTTTCTGATATGGATCCCCTGAACTTCACCCAGGCTGATCTTGAACAGGCACATTTTGACATTCATTTGCGAGAGGGGCAGCTGGGCCCGGATCTGGCATATTTCAATGCAGAGCTGAACGAATATATTGGGCTTCTGCCACCGGGCCAGGGGCTGCAGTTGCAAACTCATATCCATGGGCGAATGGACATGCTGACCCTTGAACATTTTCGCCTTGAAATGCCCGGGCTGATACATGCCTCCCTGCATGGGCAGATACAAGGGCTGCCGGATCAGGAAAACCTGCTGCTCGACCTGCCCGATATTGGCCTGTGGTTTAACCCCAGACAGCTGATGGCCTTGCTGCCCGATACCCTGCAACCCCAGGGGCTGGTGCTGCCCGACTCTATGAGCCTGGGAGGTTTTGTCAGTGGGGGGGCGCAATCATTGCAAACACAACTCGAATTGAATTCACCACTTGGTGATATTATCCTGCAAGGCGAATATCATGAGAGCACACAGCCGGCCCAATGGTTGCTTTCAGTGGAAGTTCTGGATGTTGACCCAGGGGTGATACTGGATCAACCCAGGACGTTCGGGCCTGTAAATGCGCAACTGTTTGCAAAAGGGCAGGGGCTTGAGCCTGAAACAGCAAGTGCCGAATTCGGCCTTGTGCTCCGGCAGGCTGAATTTAACAATTACCAGTATTCGGGCCTGGAGATACGGGGCCGGCTGGAGGAGGGGATACTGGCTGCCGTTGTTGATTACCACGATGAAAACCTCTCGCTAACAGCCAGCCAGCAAGCCAGCATAGCAGCTGAGAATCCCCGCCTGCAGCTGCAGTGGACAATCGGGCAGGCCAACCTGCAGGCATTGAACTTCATGGAAGATTTTATTATGGTAAGGGGTGAGGTAACAGGCGATATGACCCTGATCTTAGATGATTTTGCTACAGGCCACCTTAGCCTGGAAAATATCCAGGTTCTTCATGAAGATGAAGCCTATACCCTGGAACATATTACAGTAGAAACCAGCCTGGAACAGGACATCTTCCGGGTGAATCTGCTTTCTCCCATCATGCAGGCAAACTATAACGGCAACATCTCTCCGGCGGCCATTCCCGATGTACTGGCCAGGCATCTCGACAGGTATCTGGCCTTGCCAACAGAATTGAGCCATGGCTCGGAGCCCCCCCGCGACAAGCAATTCGAGGTAAAACTTACGGTTCCTCCTTCCGACTGGATCAGCGAGTTTCTGATGCCCGATCTGGCATTTGCAGAGCCCCTGCAACTGGGAGCTTTCTTCAACAGTGAGACTATGGTGCTTTCCCTTGAATCATCCATGCGAGAGGTAAGCTTTGGCAACATCGATATCTCAGGTATAACCCTGACTGCTTCTACCGATCCCAGGGAGGGCAATTTCCGGGTTTTCCTTGGCAACCTGGGTATGGGAAACCTTGAACTCACCAACCTGACCCTTGAGGGCACCTTTGACAGCATCATAGAGTTTCATCTGGCTTTCGATGATCAATTCCTGGAGCCCTGGCTTTCGCTTCCCGGAACACTTACACCTCTTGATCAGGCCTGGGAGCTGAGCCTGGACCAAAGCCTGCTGATCAACCGCCAGCCATGGAGGGCCAGCCCTGACAACTTTATAATTTTCAGTGACCAGCAACTTTTTGCCCATAACTTCCGCCTGGAAAGCCAGCAGCGATATTTATTGATTCAAAGCCTGAGTCAAGACGTAGAAGATGAAAGCCCTTCTGACTTTCCCAACAGGGTATTGCCGCTGAACATCACTTTTAATGACTTCCTGTTGCAGGAGTTTTCTATTCTCGAGGAAGAACCCTTGCTGGGGGGCTTGTTCAACGGCTTTATAACTATACAGGATATCTTTTCAGATATTGCCTTTACAGCCGATCTGACAGTGGATGATTTCTCCTTCCGTGGTGATACCCTTGGTAATATCATGGTGATGGCAACCAATCCCCGGGCCGGCCTGTTTGAGGTTGATGCCTCTGTTAGCGGGCAGGGCAACCAAATCAGGGCAATGGGTAGTTACCTGACGGGGGATCAAGCGCGAATTGACCTGGAGCTTGCCATTGATGAAATGAGCCTGGCCAGCTTCGAGGGACTTGCAGCCGGAGCAGTAGAGAATCTGGAGGGTTCTGTTACAGGTATTGTTTCCCTTCAGGGCGAGCCGGCTAACCCCCTGATCAACGGGAAGCTGGATTTTGTGCAGGTGGGCTTCGGCCTTGATCTTACTGACGCTTCCTATTCCATAGAAAGGGAAACCATCACCTTTGACCGCAACAACATCCGTTTCGACAGTTTTACCCTGCGCGACCAGATGCAGGGACAAATAGCCCTTGACGGTACAATCAATATTGTTGATTTTGATGACATCCGCTTTAACCTGAACCTGACGGGCCGCAATTTCCTGATGATGGATGTAGCACCTGCCCGCGAGGAGCTATTCTCGGGCAGGCTATTGGTGGATACCGACCTAAGGCTTGGGGGGGATCTGACTGGGCCGGTGGTTGAAGGCAAGGTGGGTCTAAGGGAGGGATCGCGTTTTTCGTTTACAATACCGCAAACTCCCCCTGATGCCGTAGGTGCCGAAGGAGTGGTTTTATTCATTGCCCCTGCTGATACCCTCTTTGGAAGAAGAACAGCAGCTGATCAGCAGGCAGAGCTTGTGGCTCCTGCTTTCCAGAATCTGGATCTAAGCCTGAACATTGAAGTTGACCCAAAAACCGAATTGCGTATTGTCATTGATGAGGCAGCCGGCGATAACCTGGAGGTTACCGGTGGAGGTGTACTAAGCTTTGGGATGGATCCCGGGGGCAGGATGTCGCTTTCGGGCCGCTATGAGATCAGCGACGGAAATTACCTGCTAACGTTTTATGATGCCATTCGGCGCAACTTCCGCATTCAGAGCGGCAGCAACATCCAGTGGTGGGGTGATCTGATGAATGCCCTGGTGGATATCACGGCCATTTACAGCATCCGCACCTCGGCCCGCGAATTGCTGATCTCCCAGATGGAGGCCGGGGCTACCGAGGCAGGAGCCCTAAGGCAGCAGTTCCCCTTCGATGTTTCACTGATCATGAGCGGGGAACTGGAAGAACCTGATATCAGCTTTGCCATCAGCCTTCCGGCTGAACACCAGGATGCCCTGCAGGGCAGGGTGCAGGCAAGGCTCACCGAGCTTAACCAAACTGAATCCGAACTTAACAAGCAGGTTTTTGCCCTTCTGGTGCTGGGCAACTTCATCCATGAGAACCCATTTGAAACCATTGGTGCAGGCCCGGGGCTTTCCTCCACGGCCCGCAGCAGTGCCAGCCGCATCCTCTCCCAGCAGCTCAACCGCCTCTCACAGCGATATGTCAGGGGGGTGAATGTCCGCTTTGATATCGAATCCTATGAAGATTATGCAACAGGTGAGCCCGAAGGCCGCACCGAATTGCAGATGGAGGTATCGCGCGACTTTCTGGATGAGCGCCTTCGGGTGACAGTTGGTGGTAATATTGAACTGGAGGATGAAACCCGGCGGGAGTCCAACCCTGGAGAAATTGCAGGTGACTTTCTGCTTGAATACTTGCTTAACCCTGAAGGCAACCTGGTACTGAAGGCCTTCCGAACCAAACAATATGGGGATATTTTCGACAGCCAGGTTTTTGAAACAGGGGTGTCATTATTGTTTACCCGCAGCTACAATACCTTCCGCGAACTTTTCACTCCCAGGCGAAGCCCACAACCAACGCCTGAATCGACTTCTACAGATGAAACAAAGCTTCCAGCCAATCAAACACCAGAGCAATGAAAAAAGAAGCCAAAGGGGTAAAAGTCATGATCAGGTTTCTGGCATACATGCTGCTGGCAGCAGTTGCTATGGGATGTTCCAACCTTCGCTACCTGGGCGAAGACCAGGAACTTTATACAGGCAGCAATATCCAGATTGCCAGCGACGAGCGTATCCGGGAAAGAGGGCTGATTGAAGATCAATTGCAGGATGTCATTTATCCTCAGCCCAATCAGACCCTTTTGGGTTTGCGGCCCTGGCTCTGGTTCTATAATATTGCCGGAGAACCTACAGGACGCGGCATCAGGTATCTTCTGCGTGAACGCCTTGGCGAACCGCCTGTACTATTCCAAGAGGTGGACCCCCTTCGCACCCGAAGGCTGATGGATAACCGCCTGGTGAATATGGGGTATTTTGATTCAAATGTCAGTTGGGAAGTAAACCGCCGAAACCGCAAAGTGCAGGTCGATTATCTGGTTTCAGTGCAGAGGCCTTACCGGATCCGTCAGCTGCATCCCATGCAGGAGGAATCCCAGATTGCCTCCCACATCAATGAAAGCCTTGAAAGAACCATCTTAAGGGAAAACGCCCCCTACCGCCTGGAAACGCTGCGGCAGGAGCGTGAGCGTATCGACCAGGAGCTGAAAGCATTGGGGTATTTTTATTTTCATCCAGATGTGATTCTGTTTCATGCTGATTCAACAGTTGGTGACAGGCAGGTGGATCTTTACCCGCTGATAAAACCTGAAATGCCGGTGATCACTACCCGGCAGTATCGTATAGGCAATGTGTACCTGTATGCTGATTATCTTATGGATGGGATGGATACCTCATTACGCAGCGATACAATAGAACTCCGGGAAGGACTCTATCTTTTTGATACTCACGGACTTTACAGACATCGCGTACTGGAGGAAGCCATAGTCATGCAGCATGGAGAGCTATACAATCAGGAAGATCATAACCGCACCCTGAACTACCTGACCACATTGGGTGTTTTCCGTTTTGTGAACATGCGGTTTATTGCGGTAACCCAGGAGGATGGTGAGCATCGTTTGGATGTGAGGATATTGCTCACACCTATGGACAGGAAGTCGATCAGTGCAGAAGTGCGAGGGGTTACCAAATCCACAAATTTTGCAGGGCCTGGAGTACTTCTTGCTTTTACCAATCGTAATTTTTTTGGTGGAGCCGAGGATTTTCGCTTTAACATAAATGCTTCTTATGAAACCTTAATGGGCCAGCGCGATGCACCAGCCTCCAGCTGGGAGTTGGGAGGGGAGGCGCAACTTTCCTATCCGCGTTTTGTTCTTCCTTTTGGCTTGCGAAGGCCCAGGCGGGTTTTAAGTCCCAGAACCAACATCAGCCTGGGAGCTAATTACCTGAACCGAACGGATGCCCTGGAGCTCACTTCCTTTAATTTTAACTATGGCTATAGCTGGAACCGTACCGTATCGTTGCATCACCGCCTTGTTCCACTGGTGGTGAATGTTTTTTCCCTGGGTGCGGTTCATGAGGGAGCCCTGGGGCAGATGGTGGATAATATTATCCTGCGTCAGGCACTTTTTGAGCAGTTTATCCTTGGGGCAGAATATTCGCTGATCTACAACAGCCAGCTAAGGGGGACCAGTGCAAGAGACTATTATTACAACCTGAACCTGGATTCATCAGGCAACCTTGCCTGGCTTGCCTCCAGCCTGGGGGCAGGAAATGCTGATGAAGGCTTTACCCTGTTCAACCAGAGCTTTGCACAATTTTTTAAGGCAGATATTGATGTACGGCATTACAGGCGGCTATCGGGCAGTACGCGCCTGGCTACAAGACTTATACTTGGGGCAGGTTTCCCTTACGGGAATTCCGGGAGTTTACCCTATCTGAAGCAATTCATTATTGGCGGCACCAACAGCATACGCGCTTTTCATCCCCGCAGCCTGGGGCCGGGAGCCTATGCCCCTCCCGGGGAAATTGCCGGACGCTTCAACCTGCTGCAGGCCGGGGAAATAATCCTGGAGGCAAACGTGGAGTACCGCTTTGATATTACCACTCTTTTCAAGGGAGCTTTATTTGTGGATGCCGGTAATGTGTGGAGGCTGCGGGAAGATGAAAATACCCCGGGCGGGGTGTTTTCCTTTGATACCTTCCTTGAGCAGATCGCCATGGGTGCAGGGGCAGGCTTACGCATTGATGTCAACTTCTTTGTATTGCGCTTCGACTTTGCCTTCCCTTTGGCTGTGCCCTATACCGACAGGCCAGGGTTCTTTGAACCCGTCAGGCCATTCCGGAACATGATCTTTAACCTGGGGATAGGTTATCCCTTCTGATGGCCTGTCCTTAAATTCAGGATGAAAGGAAAGTGTTTGTAGTTAATTAAGTATCTTTGTTTTGCTGGTGAATAATGATCATCGCTTGAAAAACATCAATTATGCAATTTGTTTATCCGGGATTTTTAGTTGCTTTTTTGGCTGTTGGCATTCCCGTCATCATTCACCTTTTTCATTTTCGCCGGTTCCGGAAGATCTACTTTCCAAATGTAGCCTTTTTGCAGCACCTGAGTGATGAATCCCACAGGCAGTCGCGGCTCAGGCACCTGTTGGTGCTTGCATCCCGAATATTAGTTATCAGCTTTCTGGTACTGGCCTTCTCCAGACCCTTCATTCCTGCCGGTCAGGCTACAATAAGCCAGCAGGGAAATGTTGTGGCTGTTTATTTGGATAATTCCTTCAGCATGGGAGCTTTGGCCGGCAGAGGCAGCTTGCTGGACCAGGGGAGAGCACACGCCCGGCATCTTGTGGAAATGTACCAACCCGGTGATCGTTTTCTTTTGCTTACCAATGATTTTGAAGGTCGCCATCAGCGGCTTGTCACCAGGGCTGAATTTCTGACCATGCTTGAACAGGTGCAGGAATCCGCAGCCTTGCGCACCCTTCCCGAGGTGATGCAGCGAAAGGCTGAACTGATGGTTTCTGCCGGTGAAGCAAGCCCTAGCAGCTATTATATATCCGACTTTCAGAAAAGTACTTCCGGTATTGAGGAATTAAGAGTGGATTCTGCCATCGCTTCTTTTTTTATTCCACTGGCAGCACAACAGTCAGGAAATGTATTTATTGATTCTGCATGGTTCGTTTCACCAGTGAAGCTGTTGGGTCAGGCTGTAACCCTTTTGGTACGCATTTTTAACGACACGGAGCAGGCCATGGAAAATCAACCCCTTAGGCTGTACCTGGATGGGGTACAAAGGGCTGTGGCATCATGGGATGCTCCCCCGGGGGAACATGCCGAAGTGGAGCTTACCTGGACGGAAACCACTGCCGGGTTCCGGCAAGGGAGAATCGAAATACTGGATCATCCCGTTATTTTTGATGATCATTTGTTTTTCAGCTATTCTACTTCATCAGATGTTCCGGTGCTGGCAATCAACCAGGGAAGGCCCGGGTCTTTTCTTCAGGCCCTCTTTGGCAGGGATGATACTTTTTCACTGGAGAACATGCAAGCCTCGGCCATCGATTTCTCTCGCCTGGGGCAGTTCAACCTGATAGTGCTCAACAACCTGAACAGCATCAGCCCTGGGCTGGCACGCGGGTTGCAGCAATTTACGGAGCAGGGGGGTAGCCTGGTTGTTTTTCCTGGGCAAAACCTGGATCAGGATTCTTTCGGCGACTTCCTGGCATCGGCAGGAACAGATGTTTATGGGGAGCTAAGAACCGATTCACTAAGGGTTACCTCTCTGAACGAAATGCATGATGTTTTTACCGGAGTATTCGACAATATTCCTGAAAATATTGATCTACCTGCCGTCAGCAGGTACTACCCCATCAGGCGGCATGCCTCCCCTGCAGGGGAATATTTGCTGCAGCTGCAGGATGGAAATTATTTTTTCTCATCCTACAGTGTTGGCAGGGGCAGGATCTTTCTTTCGTCAGTTCCACTGGATGCCACCTTCAGCAACCTGGTACGTCACCCGGTGTTTGTTCCCATTATGGCTAACATCGCCTTGCAGAGCCAGGCTCTTGAACCTTTGTACCAGGTGCTGGGTCAGGATCAGGCTGTTCTGCTTCGCGGCAGGCCTCTGGCCCGGGATGAGATTTACCAGTTAAGGGGGCAGCATGCCGAAATTATTCCTGAACACAGACATGTTACCAACCTTACCAGGCTGTTTTTTCACGACCAGGTGAATGAGGCTGGAAATTACATGCTTTACCAGGCACAACAACCCCTTAAGGGTTTATCTTTCAACTATGACCGCAGGGAGTCGCTGCTGGAGGCGTATTCGCAGCAGGAGTTGCAGGATCTTTTGCAGGATCAGGGCCTGCAGCACATTCGCATTATCACCACTTCAGATGCCGGCTTTGAGCAAGCCCTGCAGCAATTCAGAACAGGCCGTCAGCTGTGGAAGCATTTCCTGTTGCTGGCTCTCGCGTTGCTGCTGCTGGAGGCCCTTTTGCTAAGATCACGCAGCTGATGCCCTGTGCTCAAAAATACATCCATTTATGATAAACCGGATTAATTATTAACTTTGCAGCGGTTTTTTCATCCTGGTTTTTTTTCTGACTACATGAGTGACGTCCATAAAAATTTCGAAGAATACGATCCTGAAGAAAGTTTTTCCGGAAGCGAAAATCCGGCAGCTGAGGATGCCTCTGAAGGGCATCAAACTACCCGACTTTCAGGGATGTACCAGGATTGGTTTCTTGATTATGCTTCCTATGTGATCCTTGAACGTGCCGTTCCTGAGATACGCGACGGGCTGAAGCCTGTGCAAAGACGTATTTTGCATTCCATGAAGGAAATGGATGACGGGCGTTTCAATAAGGTTGCCAACATTATCGGGAACACTATGAAATACCACCCTCATGGAGATGCCTCCATAGGGGATGCCCTGGTACAATTGGGGCAGAAGGAGTTGCTGATCGATACCCAGGGTAACTGGGGCAACACCCATACGGGTGATAGCGCTGCAGCTCCCAGGTATATCGAGGCCCGCCCCTCAAAATTTGCCCTTGAAGTGGTATTCAATCACAAAACCACTCATTGGAAAACCAGTTACGATGGCCGCAACAAGGAACCCCAGACTCTGCCCGTCAAGTTTCCCCTGTTGCTTGCCCAGGGTGTTGAAGGAATTGCCGTTGGACTTGCTTCAAAAATATTGCCACACAACTTCCTGGAACTGATTGATGCTTCCATCGATTACCTAAATGGCATTGAACCGGATATCCTTCCTGATTTCCTCTCTGGTGGGCTGGCCGATTTCTCAAAATACAATGGGGGATTGCGCGGGGGAAAGATCAGGGTCAGAGCCCGCATTAGCATCCTGGACAAGAAAACCCTTGTGATCACCGAGGTTCCTTTTGGTACAACCACAGGGAGTGTAATGGACAGCATAGTGGCTGCCAACGATAAGGGAAAGATCAAGATCCGCAAGATCGAGGATAACACCTCTGATAAGGTAGAGATCCTGGTGCACCTGGTTCCCGGAATATCACCCGATCAGGCAATAGATGCATTGTATGCATTTACCGACTGCGAGGTCAGTATTTCTCCCAACTGCTGTGTCATTGAAAACGACCGCCCGCAATTCCTCAACGTCAACGAGGTGCTGAAGATCTCCACCCTGAACACAAAGGAGTTGTTGCGCAGGGAGCTGGAGATTGAAAAGCATGAACTGCTCGAGCAACTTCTGTTTTCTAGCCTTGAAAAGATATTTATCGAAAACCGTATCTACCGCGATATCGAGGAGTGCCTGACTTGGGAATCGGTCATAAAAACAATTGACCGGGGGCTTGAACCTTTCAAGAAACAATTCTACAGGCAGATCACCCACGACGACATTCTGCGCCTGACCGAGATACGGATCAAACGGATCTCTAAATTTGATTCTTTCAAGGCCGATGAGCTGATGAGGGCACTTGAGGAGAAACTGCAGCAGGTAAACAGCCACCTGGAAGACCTGGTGAATTACACCATTGATTATTTCAGGCGTATCCGCGAGAAGTATGGGAAAGGCAAGGAAAGAAAGACCGAGATTCGGTTTTTCGATACCATTGAGGCAACCCGGGTGGCTGTCGACAACGAGAAGCTGTATGTGAACCGCCAGGAAGGGTTTGCAGGCACCGCCTTGAAAAAAGATGAATACGTTTGCGACTGCTCCGATATTGATGATATCATTGTTTTTCGAGAGGACGGCACTTTCATGGTCACTAGGGTAACCCCAAAATCCTTTGTTGGAAAAGGTGTGATACATGTCGCTGTATTTCATAAAAACGACGATCGTACCATATATAACCTGATATACCAGGATGGCCCGCGCGGTACCTCCTTTATGAAACGTTTTCCTGTAAAAGGGATCACCCGCGATAAGGAGTATGACCTCACGCGAGGTACCAAAGGCAGCAAGGTTCTTTATTTCAGTGCCAATCCCAACGGGGAGGCAGAAGTGGTGACCGTTTTCCTGCGTCACAAGCCCAAGTTGCGCAAGCCCGTGTTCGATCTTGATTTCAGCACCCTGGCCATCAAGGCACGCTCGGCTGCCGGTAATATCGCCACAAGGCATCCGGTGCGCAAGGTGGTACTGAAGGATCAGGGGGTTTCTACTCTTGGTGCGATGAACATCTGGTTCGACGACAGCGTGCTGCGCCTGAATACCGACAAGCGCGGACAGTTCATCGGGGCTTTCAAGGGTGATGACAAGATACTGGCCGTTTTCTCATCCGGAACCTATCGTATCATGGGATTTGATCTCACCAGCCACTTCGACGAGAAACCTATCCTGATGCGCAAGCTGGATCCGGAAAGGGTCCTAACGGCCATTTATATCGATGGGGAGCAGGACCTGCATTATATCAAGCGCTTTGAGCCGGAAATCAACGGCAAAGTTACTTCTTTTATCGGCGAGCATCCTTCCAGCAAGCTGCTGCTGATCTCCGATGAGAAGTACCCCCGTGTTCAGCTGGAGCTGGCCGCCACCGCCCGCAAACCTGAATCTCAGGAGGAGATCGATGTTGAGTCCTTCATCGGAGTAAAAAGCTATAAGGCAAAGGGCAAACGTTTGGCTACATCCGATATTCAGGCGGTACAATGGCTTGAACCCCTGAAGCAGGATGATCCCGAATCAAGTGAACCGGAAAATGGGGATGAACCTATGGACGATGCTGCTCCCCCAATGGAAATTCATCTGGACGGTGAAAACCAGATACGCCTTGAACTTGATATTTAAGACAGCAACTGATGATACGTGTTGGTATTAACGGATTTGGCCGTATTGGCAAGCTGGTTTTCCGGCTGATGCAGCAAAGACAGGATATGCAGGTTGTTGCTGTTAACGACCCTATGTTATTGCCCACCCTGGTTCATCTTTTAAAATATGACACGGTTCATGGTCGATTCGGGCAGCATGTAAGTGGGGACGAAGCAAGCAGCATGCTTTATGTGAATGGACGGGGAATGAAGAAATATTCGTTTTTTCAGCCCGGGAAGATACCATGGAGTGATCACCAGGTAGATGTGGTGGTTGAGTCATCAGGACTGTTCCTGACACGCGACATGCTTCAGGGGCATCTTCAGCATGGCGTTCGAAAAGTGATCCTTTCCTGTCCTCCGAAGGAAAAACTGGACAATATGGTGGTTATGGGGGTAAACGACCATACCCTTGACCCGCAGCAACAGATTATCTCCAATGCTTCCTGTACTTCCAATTGTGTGGCCCCCCTGTTAAAGGTACTTCAGGAGCATTTTGGCATCGACCGGGTGATGATGAATACTGTTCATCCATTTACCAACAACCAAAAGGTGATGGATTCCCCTCATCATGATCTGCGCCGTGCCCGCAGCGCAGCTGCCAATATCATTCCAACTACAACCACTGCCATTAAAGCAGTAAGAGAGATACTGCCCTGGCTGCAGGATCGTTTTGACGGCTTTGCTACCCGGGTCCCTGTTTGTGATGGCTCATTTGTGGAGCTGAACCTGATACTTGAGCGGACAACTACTGCTGAGGAGGTGAACAGCCTTTTTGAAATGGCCGCCCGCAAACAGATGAAGGGTATTATTCAATATTGTGAGGATCCCATTGTTTCATCCGATGTTACTGGCAATCCCCATTCAGCGGTATTTGATGCCTTAAGCACCCGGGTGCTGGGAGGCACTTTTGTGCAGCTGCTAGCATGGTACGACAACGAATACGGGTATTCTTCCCGCATGCTCGACCTGATAGCCAGAGTTGGCGAAATAAGCAGCTAGTGATTAGTCTCAACGAAGATTATACTGCCGGCATCCCAAAGTGGCCCCTTATATAATTCAATGATCTCCACCTGCCGCTTCTCAAGTTCTTGCCTAAGTTCATTTCCCTGCGGAAGGTAGCCGAGGCTGCCTGTCACAAAAATTTTGCGGCCATATATCCCGGTACATCCTCCAAAGAAACCATGGGTACAGCCATCTAATAAAATCTGTGACTCCTGAAGGGTAAAAACATCCAGATTTTTTCTTCTTAAGGTTCTGGCCACTCCCTGATCACCGGTAATATACAATCCACCTGCCTCAGCCAGGTTGCAGCGGGTATATCCCTGTTTCACGTGGATGCGTAAGAGTCCATGGGTGGTAGCTGCCAGCCTGGAATCACTAATGCTGCTGTTGTGGATAAAATAGCTGTTGTTGACAAAGGCGTTATAATATGCCGATGCTGGATAGCTGCTGCCCACCTCCCTATTTCCAGGTATCAGCCTGTAGCCATTGTTTCTGATCTGGTTCAGGATGCTTTGCGGGGTATTGGGTGCATGGACCAGGCCGGCAGCAGTGGGGCAGAAGAAGATATCGGGATGCCCGCTGATGGCCGGATAGGTGATGCCTTCCGATGAAACCCTGATCAACCGGCCGTATCCTTCAAGGGTTAAAAGAGCTTCCTGTGGCAGCCGCCCATCAGCAAGGATCAGCATGATACCTCCTTCCTGTGATCTGTTCTGAAGTGCGGAAGGTAACCTTCCGGAAATAAGCTTCAAGCATTTTTTTGTTGCTGGCTTTGTAGCCGATGGCCTGGTTTAGCTGATGGGGTGCAACCATGATGCATACTGAAGGGGCTGGTGGGTTTTGTGCCAGGGGCAGCAAGGTTTTCTGCCACAGGCGTGTGAGGGCCAGCTCCTTCAATGAAGGGTGCCAGGGGCCAGCCAGCAGTGAGCCTTCCTGTAGAAGATCATCCGAAGGATGCAGCCCCAGGCGAAGCACCTGAACATTATGCGATTCGAAATATTCCAGCAGCCAGGCACAGCGCTCCACGGCTTCCTCCAGCTCCAGGGGCCGGTAGTGGCCAGCCAGGTAAAGCTGTTCAAGGGCTGTGCCATGAACCACCACCGTGGGATAGATCCGTGTGCTGCTAGCACCCAGTTGTACAAATTGTTCTGCTGTCATCATGGTTTTCTCAAAGGTGTCGCCCGGAAGACCTGTCATCATTTGCAGGCCAAGTTTTATGTCTGCCTCAAGGATCATGCCGGCAGCCTGCTTCACCTGATGAGCTGTATGTCCGCGGCCTGATAATTCCAGCACCTCATCATCCATGCTCTGAGCTCCCAACTCAATGGTTCCTACCCCGTACTGCTTCATGATTTCCAGGATTTCTTCATCAATGTAATCAGGGCGGGTGGACAAACGTATGCCATCTACCATGCCCTGTTCAACCCATTGGCTGGCTACTGACAGGTACTGATGCTGCAGCCCCCGGGGTAAGCCTGTGAAGCTGCCCCCGAAAAAGGCAATCTCAACCCTGCGCCCGTTTAAGGGTATGGTTGAAAGATGTTGCTGAACGATCCGGTGTACCTCGGAAGGTGCGGGAATAGCCTGTTGACCTGAAATCCTGCCCTGATCGCAGAAAATACATTGTTGGGGGCAGGCAAGACCGGGAATAAAAACCGGAATGTTGTAGTGTCGCATAATGAACAAAGATAGCCTGATTTTGTGATAATTATAAATAATTTATTCCTTATTATTATGTTAAATGTTACTTTTGTTTACATAAAGTTGCTATCTGTCCTTAGAAAAGCTATATTTGTACAAGTATTTTATATAATATATATATGAACTATAGCCAGCAGCGGTATTTAACCGACCGGGACCTTTGGATGCTCATAGCCCAAAGTTCCTATGGTGATGCCTACCGACCGTTGAACTTTCGCGGGGCCAATTTAAGCGGAGCCAACCTAAGGGGTGCCGACATGGCAGGTGCCAACTTTGCCATGGCTAATCTGAGCAATGTGGATTTCAGGGGAGCTAATCTCTCGGGGGCATTTCTGGCAGGTGCCTTGCTCACAGGAGCTGATTTTACTGGCTGCAACCTGGTGGGAGCAGTACTAACCAAATCCGATCTCTCAGGTGCCATACTGAATGAGGCCGATTTAACAGAGGCCAATCTGTCGGGGGCAAATCTCACCCACACCAACCTGATAGAGACCGACCTGACACGAGCCGATCTATCTCAGTCGATTATAAAACTCTCTGATCTTACCCGGGCCAACCTTTTTAAAGCAAACCTTTCAGGCACCGATTTTTCAGGCTCCGAACTTCTTGAAGCCAATTTTGGCAGGGCTTTCCTGAACGATACCGTTATGGAGGATGTAATTAACCTGGAGCGGACAGTGGGGTTCAGGGGCTAGGTAGGTTGTTAGGTTATTTGGTTATTGGTTATTAGCTTATTTGGTTATTTGGTTAATGGTTTTTTTTCCAACAACCCAATAACCCAATAACCCAA